>Ga0308157_10001113_pt1 | contig 63165 bp, 51 predicted proteins | sample PhyBR1_FD_201035 | JGI IMG/M metagenome (GOLD analysis project Ga0308157, IMG submission 201035) | Phyllosphere microbial communities from UC Gill Tract Community Farm, Albany, California, United States - DLSLB.R1 | ecosystem: Host-associated > Plants > Phyllosphere > Unclassified | place: USA... | reverse complement strand
GACTCAGTATCTATCGGTATTTATTCAAATCTATACGATTCCATTACTCTTATTTTATTTGTCCCGATTAATCGGGACGGCTGTCAATTCAATATGTCTAGGAACGTGTTCTTCTGTCTGTCAAGAGTCGCACTACAGTGCGTCCCTACAATTTTTCGCCGTTGATTTGTTTCTCAAAGCGGGTGCAAAAGTAGCAATTTCTTTTTATCTGGCAAGAATTTTTTAAAGTTTTTTTGAAAAATTTTTATTCCCAATTTCTTTGTCTTCTCTTGGCCAGTTTCTCAAGGAACGTTGCTAATTTAGCGGGGTGCAAAAGTAACTCACGTTTTTGTTTCTCACAAGCTTTTTTGAATCTTTTTTTTGAAAATAAATTTTCGTATTCGATTCGTATGCCTGTCAGTATTTATTAGAACGTTTGTCGCTGTTGCGGGTGCAAAAGTAGTGCGTTTATTCGTTTAAACAATACCTTTTTACGTGTTTTTTTGAATTATTTTTTAAAAGACTGGTTTAGGGCGGTTTACAAAACTATATTTTGATGGTTTTTTAGTTTTTAAGGATGTTTGGGATACGATTTTTTGATTTTTACAGTGTTTGGCGGCTTTCCTTGAGAATACTGCCTTATATATAGGTAGGCGATAATTCTATTGGTTGGATAATTGCAGGGTCTTGTTATGGATACCTAACAGGTTTTGGAAACCCGTGAGGATGGGATGTCTTATATACTGTATATGCTTCTTTGGAAACCCGAAGCCGTAGCCCTGATAATAGTGGAAAGCCCGCAGAACCGACGGCTTACATTTTTTGTGCCGGCTAAGCGACCGGAGGAAGCTCTTGCCAGCACAAAAAAAATGTTGCCGATGGGACGAGGACTTGAAACGGATAGCAGGATTAAGCTACTGATTATTATAAAACAAAAAAAAAGAGACAATTCATAACGATTGCCTCTTCTTGATATCTATATATTATACGTACTACTTCTTAAGCCAAGCTTCGTCTAGCTTTTCGTAATCTATCGGCTTTGCTGGATCTTGTTTCCTAAGCCTACCAGATTCAAAGCCCCTGACCAAAATAGTTTCAATTAGATAATCTTCATTGACCTCAAACGGCTGGTATTTCATTTTTAAGTCAATATTGAACATACTAGCGGTAGCATTAGACACAAATGCCTTAAAACCACTTTTGAGATTGCGAATTAATTCATAGGTTGTAGTTCCAGTTTGTCTATCAATTAACTTAACCAATATTTGTCCCTGTTTTCTTGAAAGCTTTTTCAAGCGAGCTTCAAACTCATTACTTAAATAATCTTCAACTATTTTAAAATACCTTTTCTTATCCCTGTTGCTTGTAAACTTTTGCATTCCCCTATTTAACGAAGTCAGTCTTTCTGATGCAATTCTAGCATATGGATAGGTAGCGTAAACCCTTTTTTGAAGTAATAAAAATTGCTTTCTATCTTCTTCATTCATTTTTTGGGTTCCTATTATCAATTCAGGAAGTACTATGGTATCTCCAAATATACTATCTGCCTCTGTCAACACATACCCCATTGGTGTGTCGTTATTTTTTGGATCTTGGGCATGAACTGACAATGATACGAAAAAGCAAAAAATTAGAATTTTACAAAGCTTCATATAGAAATATTTTTAACACAAAATTATACATTAAATATAGAACTATAAAGACAAATTTTTAATTTAGCGAAAAAAATTTTATATGAGTACTGAATCAATATTGAATACATCATCAATAACCTTTTTAGAGAAATATCTGAATAACGCATCCCCTACTGGCTATGAAAGTGAAGGACAAAAAATATGGATGGAATATCTAAAACCATACGTAGATACTTTTATTACCGACACCTATGGAACTGCTGTGGGAGTGATTAATCCTGATGCTCCATATAAAGTTGTAATAGAAGGTCACGCAGATGAAATCGCTTGGTATGTGAATTATATTACTGACGATGGATTAGTATATGTAATACGCAATGGAGGTTCTGATCACCAAATTGCACCTTCAAAACGCGTGAATATCCACACTAAAAACGGTATCGTAAAAGGAGTTTTTGGATGGCCTGCTATTCATACCCGAAACAGAGACAAGGAAGAAAACCCAAAAATTAGTAATATTTTTATTGATTTGGGTTGTGAAACCAAAGAACAAGTTGAAAAACTAGGTGTTCATGTAGGCTGCGTAATTACCTATCCAGATGAATTTATGATCATGAACGAGAATAAATTTGTTTGCCGTGCGATTGATAATCGAATGGGGGGCTTCATGATTGCTGAAGTTGCTCGTTTATTACATGAAAACAATATAAAATTACCTTTTGGTTTATATATTACTAATGCTGTTCAAGAAGAAGTTGGATTGAGAGGTGCAGAAATGATTACCCAAACAATAAAACCGAATGTGGCCATTATTACAGATGTATGTCATGACTCAACCACTCCAATGATTGACAAAAAAATTGAAGGTGATACCAAAATAGGTAAAGGCCCAGTAGTTACCTATGCTCCAGCTGTTCAAAACAATTTGAGAGAATTAATTACTGATACTGCCGTAGAAAAAAACATTCCGTTTCAGCGTTTGGCTTCTTCAAGAGTTACAGGTACAGATACTGATGCGTTTGCTTATAGTAATGGCGGTGTAGCTTCGGCTTTGATTTCACTTCCGTTGCGATACATGCATACGACTGTCGAAATGGTTCACCGTGAAGATGTAGAGAACGTAATCAAATTGATATATGAAACGTTATTGAAGATTGTAAACAACGAAACTTTCTCTTATTTTAAATAATTGAAGAATACAAAAAACATACATTCGGCTATTGAAACCAATAACCGAATGTATATTATCAATGCTCTATGAAAATTTTATTACTCGAAGACGATTTTACTTTATCTAAAGAGATTTCAGCATTCTTTACTTCAAAAGAATTCGAGTGTTTTCCTTATTATGATGGTGCGTTATTATTAAAAAAGTATTTACCATACGAATATGATTTAATAGTTCTTGATATCAATGTTCCGGGAAAAAATGGAATCGATGTCTGCAAAGGCATTCGGGAGATTGATAAAAAAACACCTGTTTTAATGCTAACAGCGTTTAGCGAAATTGAAGACAAACTAGCTTCTTTTGATAATGGAGCCGATGATTATCTGGTAAAACCTTTTCACTTTGAAGAACTTTTTGCCCGCATTTCTTCTTTATTAAGGCGAAAAGAAATTCCTCAGCAAACACAGCAGAAAATTATTGTTCAGGATTTAGAAATACTGGAGGATGAAATGAAAATTTATCGCTCAGGTATTGAAATCAAATTAACTCCTAAAGAATTCAAATTGATTTTGATTTTGGCTCATGCCAAAGGAAAAGTAGTATCCAAACAGTTCATAGCCGAAAAACTTTGGGATTATCATATAGAAACCAACCAAAATACAATTGAAGTGTATATCAATTTTTTGAGAAAAAAAATCGATAAAGACCACGATATAAAACTGCTTCATACGAAAATTGGTTACGGATATTATCTAAACGATCGGGAATGACCTTAAAAAACAGAATATCACTTTTAGTCAGCTTGCTGTTTACAATCCTTTTTGGACTGGCTTCAACTTTGATATTTGTTTTATATTCCAATTTTAGAAAAGAAGAATTTCGCGACCGATTAGAAATAAAAGCCCTTTCTAATATAAAACTTCTCGTAAATGTAAAAGAAGTCGATGATCAGCTTTTGAAAATGATTGATCAAAACTCGATTAACAAGCTGTATGACGAAAAAACATTAGTCTTCGATTCCAATTACAAACTTATTTACAGTAGTATTGATGATGCCAAAATTAATTGGTCAATTAATGATTTAAAATACCTCAAAAAACACAAAACCTTCTTTAAACAACAAGGCAATTATGAAGTATATGGTGTTTTTTATGATACCAAAGACAAAGATTTTTATGCTTTAATTTCTGCCAAAGATGATTACGGCAAGCGAAAACTACTCTTTTTGAGATATACTTTAATTATTTCCTATGTATTCTTTACTTGTATTTGCTGGGTTTTAACCTCATTTATGGTAAAAAAAGTGATGAATCCCTTAAGCATTTTTCACCAAAAAATAAAAAATATAAACGAGAATAATCTAGACACCAGAGTCAGTTTAAAAGACAATAAAAACGAAATCGATTTGATTGCCAACGAATTTAATTTCATGATGGACCGAATCGAAATTTCCTATCAAAAACAAAAAGAATTTACAGCTCACGCTTCACATGAACTTCGAACTCCGCTGTCCAGAATCACTTCTCAAATCGAAAATGTGGTTTCGGATCCTTCGACATCCGACAAAGGAAAGTCTTTTTTGAAAGTAATTTTATCAGATGTAAATCAGCTGACACAATTGATACATTCCTTATTGATCCTTTCGAAAATTGATAACAAGGGCAGGGAAAGTAGCGAAGTGCATCGAATGGATGAAATTCTATTTTCTGCTATTGAAAACCTGAACAAGAGCTTTCCGGATTTTCTAATTCATTTTGAAATGGAAGAAAGCGACAGTTTGGATTCAGCTTTGGAAATTAAAGGAAATAAAAATCTTTTAGAAATTGCTTTGGGCAATGTTTTAAAAAATGCCTGTATTTACTCAGACAAGAAGCAAGCCAAAGTAAAAATCAGTACCAAAAACAATCATCTTGTCATTTCAGTTTACAATATTGGGGAAACTTTGAATGAAATAGAACAAGAGAATCTTTTTCAGCCTTTTATGCGTGGTACAAATGCTAAAGGCACTTCTGGTTTCGGCTTAGGATTGCGCATCGTTCAGCGCATACTCACACTACATAACTGCACCATCACCTACAGTGTTCCTGAAAAAAACACTAATTTATTTCAGTTGTTTTTTCTTTAACAATCATTTTTAAGCTCTTTTTAAGGTAGATCTTAAGGTCTCTTAAAGTTTGGCGATAGCATATTTGTATCAAATAAAACCGATACAATGAAAAAGTTATTTGCACTACTATTTCTGATTTTAATAAGTCAGGTGAGTTTAGCTCAAAAAACAGTCTCTCTACAGGACTGTGAAAGCCAGTTTCTTAGAAACAATCTCTTTTTGCTGGCTTCTCAATATAATATTGATGCTTCAAAAGCACTGACTATTCAAGCCCGAATTTGGGATAACCCGACAATTACAGCACAATTAAACGCTTATAATCCTGAAAGAAATCAATATTTTGATATTGGAAAAGATGGTCAAAAAGCTTTTGGTATTGAACAGCTGATTTATTTAGGCGGAAAAAAACGCAACGAAATAAAACTATCTCAAACCAATGAACAACTGGCCGAACTGCAGTTTAATAATCTTTTGCGAACATTAAAATTGCAATTGCGCAAGAGCTTCTACACGGTTTACTACAACACGAAGATTCTTGAAACTACCGATGAACAGCTTTCCCATATTGAAGACCTTATTAGCTCCTACTCCATTCAGGCGCAAAAAGGAAATGTTCCTTTAAAAGACGTTGTCCGTTTGCAATCGCTTTATCTCAACTTTAAAAACGAGCGAATGGAAGTTATAAATAATAATATTGAAGAGCAAGGCAATTTAAGACTATTGCTTAATTCTACTGAGAATATAATTCCGGAAGTTTCAAAAGAGGAATTAAATAAATTCCTAAAAAATATTGATTTTGATTTAAAATCGTTTGAAAATGAAGCCATTGCCAACAGACCCGATTATTTAGCCAAACAAAAAGAAATCGAAGCAAATGAGCTAAATGTAAAATGGCAAAAGTCACTCGCTGTTCCCGATCTTACTTTGGGAGCAAATTACGATCAAAGAAGTGGTGCTTTTGAAAAAGAAGCAAATGTAACCGTTGGAATTCCGCTACCTCTTTGGAACAAAAACAAAGGAAATATCAAATATGCCAAAACTGTTCTGGAACAATCTAAGGTTGAAAAGCAAAATTTTGAACTTCAATTACAAACCGAAATTACTTCGGCATGGAATAAATGGGATGAATCCCGTAAAAATTATACAGTAATAAAACCAACCGTTAATACCGATTTTGAAGCCGTCTATAATGGAATGCTGACGAATTTCCAAAAAAGAAATGTCAGTTTATTAGAATTCACCGATTTCATGGAAAGTTACAATCAGGCGACTATTCAGGTCAATGAGCTAAAGAAAAAGCTGGCACTTTCAGCCGAAGAATTCAACAGTACAATCAACAAAGACTTATTTTAAAACTAAATACTAATGAAACATAAACTAATTATAGGAATTGCACTTGTAAGTTTGACAGTTACGAGCTGTAAAAAAGAAGCCGAAAATCTGCAGACCAATACTTCTTTTGCGCTAAGTGATACGATGCTAAAAACCACTAAAACCGCTCCAGCACAAACGCAAAAGGTAAAAAACGAATTGAGTTTTTATGGAAAAATCACAGCCGATAACAACAAAATGATTGACGTATACCCTCTTGTAGGCGGGAATGTTGTCAAGGTTAATGTAGAACTTGGCGATTATGTAGAAAAGGGACAGGTTTTAGCCACTATTAAAAGTACTGATATTGCCGATTTTGAAAAACAATCGCTCGATGCCAAAAGTGATTTGCTGGTTGCCAAAAACAATTTGAAAGTTGCCCAAGAATTATTTGACGGTAAATTAAATTCTGAAAGCGATGTCCTTCAAGCAAAATCGGAGGTCGCAAAAGCGCAATCCCAATTGAGTAAAATTCAGGAAACATATAAAATTTACAATATAAAAGCGGGTTCTATTTATGAAGTAACTGCTCCAATCAGCGGTTTTATTATTCAAAAAAGCATTAACCAAGACATGCTTCTACGTTCGGACCGTTCAGAAAACATATTCGATATTGCCGAAATCAGTGAAGTTTGGGCCATGGCAAACATCAATGAAATTGATATTAATAAAGTAAAATTAGGGATCGATGCCGATGTAACAACTTTGAGCTATCCTGATAAAATCTTTAAAGGGAAAGTCGATAAAATCTTTAATGTAATCGATCCCGAAACCAAAGCCATGCAAGCAAGAATTAAACTGCAAAATCCTGGGTACTTACTGAAACCCGATATGAATGCAAATATTAAACTGTCCTATAACGAAGACAAATCAATGATTGCTATTCCTAGCAATGCCATTGTTTTTGATAAAAGCAAAAACTTTGTAATGATTTTTAAGGACCGTCATAATATAGAAACCAGAGAGGTTGAAGTCTATAGCGTTGTAGGCGATACTACCTATATTTCAAGCGGTTTAAAGGAAAATGAAAAAGTTATTACCAACAATCAGCTATTTATTTATCGCTCCTTAAACGATTAAACCATGAACAAATTCATCAGAAATATTATTGCTTTTTCGCTTAAGAATAAAGCATTTACCTTTTTTTGGGTCGGGATACTGGCTGTTGCAGGATTTATTTCTTTCAAAAATATGCCAATCGACGCCTTTCCGGATGTCACCAATACTCAAATCATCATCATTACACAATGGAATGGTAAAAGTGCCGAGGAAGTAGAACGCTTTGTAACATCACCGATTGAAATTTCGATGAACTCGGTGCAGAAAAAGACCAGTGTTCGCAGTATTACGATGTTTGGACTATCCGTTATTAAAATTATTTTTGATGATGGGGTCGATGATACTTTTGCACGTCTGCAGGTCAATAATTTATTGAAAAATGTTTCTCTCCCCGACGATGTCGAACCCGATGTCCAGCCACCGTATGGGCCAACGGGGGAAATTTTCAGATATATTGTAAAAAGTAACAGCAGAGACAGTAGAGAATTATTAACCTACCAAAACTGGGTAATCGACAAACAGCTTCGTGCCGTTCCAGGTGTTGCTGATTTAAACGTTTTTGGAGGTCAGACAAAAACCTATGAAGTAGGTGTCGATCCTATAAAATTAGCTAAATACAACATCACTCCTTTGCAGGTTTACAACGCCGTAAATGCCGGAAATTTAAATGTTGGCGGGGACATTATCGAAAAAAACGGTCAGGCATTTGTTGTTCGCGGTGTCGGACTTTTAAAATCAATTCCGGATATTGAAAATATTATTGTTGATGTTGCTGGCGGGAACCCAATTTTAGTCAAAAATGTAGCTTCAGTTTATGAAAGTTCAATGCCAAGGGTTGGACAAACAGGAATTGGAAAAAATGATGATGCCGTTGAAGGAATTGTCGTAATGCGCAAGGATGAAAATGCTCAGGAAACTTTAGCTTTAATCAAAGATAAAATCGAGGATTTAAATAAAAATGTTCTTCCGAAGGACATTAAAATAGAAACTTTTTACGATCGTGATAATCTGATGAATTTCACAACTGAAACGGTAATGCACAATTTATTCGAAGGAATTATTTTAGTTACCTGCGTTGTGTTTCTTTTCATGGCCGACTGGAGAACTACTTTTACCGTTTCGATTGTTATTCCCCTTTCATTGTTATTTGCTTTCTTATGCTTGAAACTAATGGGAATGAGTGCCAATCTGCTGAGTTTGGGAGCGGTCGATTTTGGAATTATCATCGACGGTGCGGTCGTCATGGTCGAAGGATTATTTGTAGTATTGGATCATCGGGCACATCAGCTGGGAATGACAGCATACAACAAAATTGCTAAAGGTAGTCTGATTAAAAAAACTGGGACTGAAATGGGTAAAGCCATCTTCTTTTCTAAATTAATTATCATAACCGCTTTACTGCCAATATTCGCATTCCAGAAAGTAGAAGGGAAAATGTTTTCGCCACTTGCCTACACACTTGGTTTTGCATTAATTGGAGCGTTGCTTTTCACTTTGACATTAGTTCCTATTTTATCGCACATTCTTTTAAATAAAAATGTAAAGGAAAAAAACAATCCGTTTGTAAACTTTTGGGACCAAATAGTAAGTAAAGGTTTTTCCTGGACATTTAAACATAAAATAAAAACATTAATTGCTTCGATTGCAATATTAGTAGCGGTTTTCTTTTCAGCAACATTTTTAGGAACCGAATTTTTACCACAATTAAACGAAGGAGCATTATGGGTTACGGCCGAGTTGCCAATGAGTACTTCCCTACCTGAAAGTGTGCAGACCGCATCAATAATCCGTAAAGATCTGGAAAGTTTTCCCGAAGTAAAAAAGGTACTGTCACAAACCGGTCGAAGCAATGATGGAACAGACCCGAACGGATTTGGATTTATTCAGCTTCAAGTTGATTTAAAACCAAAATCCGAATGGATTCGAAAAATTTCGATGGATGATTTAATTAACGAAATGGACACTAAATTAAAAGTGCATCAGGGAATTACTTACAATTACTCACAACCTGTTATTGATAATGTAGCCGAATCGGTGGCTGGTTTCAAAGCTTCAAACGCGGTAAAAATTTATGGTGACGATTTAGACAAACTCGACGAATTATCAAATGAAGTTTTATCAAAAATCAAAAATATTCCCGGTATCAAAGATGCCGGAATTCTTAGAAATGTTGGGCAGCCAGAAATCAGTGTGATTTTAGACCGTGAAAAAATGGCCGCTTATGGCGTAACATTAAGCGATGCACAGGCTGTTTTAGAACTTGCTTTTGGAGGAAAAACAGCCACTCAAAAATATGAAGATGAAAAGAAATTTGATGTAAGGGTTCGTTTCTCTAAAGAATACCGAAAAGATGAAGAAGATTTGGCAGAACTAAAAGTTCCAACAATCAGTGGTGCCAAAATTCCGCTAAAAGAAATTTGCGACCTTAAAACAGTTACCGGACCGGCTTTCATTTACAGAGATAATACCAAACGTTTTATCGGAGTAAAATTCTCTATCCGTGGTCGAGATTTAGGAAGTACAATTGCCGAAGCACAACAAAAAGTGGCTGGAATAAAAATGCCTGCTGGCTATACAACAGGATGGACAGGAGAATTTGAGAATCAAGTTCGTGCAAGTGCTCGCTTGACTCAGGTTGTACCGATCAGTTTATTAGGAATATTTGTATTACTGTTTATTTTATTCGGAAATATTAAAGATTCGTTACTTGTTTTAGCCAATGTGCCTTTTGCAATAATTGGTGGAATCATCGCATTACATTTAACCGGAATGAATTTTGGAATCTCGGCAGGGGTTGGTTTTATTGCCTTACTTGGAATCTGCATTCAAAACGGGGTTATCTTGATATCAGAATTTCATCATAACCTGAAGGCAAAATTCTCACTCGAAGAATCAATTTTCATGGGTGTAAAAGCAAGAACAAGAGCTGTAATTATGACTGCTTTGATGGCTTCCATAGGTTTACTTCCTGCGGCCATTTCTACTGGAATTGGTTCAGAATCTCAAAAACCTTTAGCAATCGTCATAATTGGAGGTTTAATTACCGCAACGATACTAACATTATTAGTTTTCCCGATTATATTTTGGGTATTCAACCGTAAAAAACATATTAAAATTGAATAACGTATTTAAGATTTGTTAATTGGTTAAATATTTTTACGACAAAAAGCATCATTTTTTCAATGGTGCTTTTTTTTATCATCTTAAATATTATGATTCTTTTTTACATAAAGAATATCAAAAAACAGAAATAAAATTAATTTATAATCTCAATAAAATTTGATTTCTGCCGTAAAATTACACTTATTTAAAAAATTTTCTCAAAAAATTCCTAGAACTAAAACTGAATTTTGATTGATGTAAATGAGACACCATTATCTATGATGTCTCATTTTGATTTTTGTATTATTATTTTTTTAGAAGTTGAATGGCCTCATTGGCATTCGACAATTGGGCATACTTTAATGCGGTTAATCCATTTTCATCCTTTTCATTAACATGAGCACCTTTGGATAATAAAAGTTTGATAATTTCCACTTTATTGTAACGAGCCGCAATCATCAATGGAGTCATTCCATTTGAGATTTCATTTACGTCAGCTCCGTATTCAATAAATTTTTTAACGGTTTCTAAATCTCCTTTGCAAATGGCAAACCCCAAAGGAGTATTTGTTTCATAGAATTCAAGTTTGTGCGGATCATTTGAAAATGATTTTAAATTTGATGCTATTGAGACATTTGCAAAAGCTACTAAAGCTACTCCTAAATAAACAATTGATTTTTTCATGATTTTTGATTGATTTTTGATTGATGATTGATTGAATTTTAAATGACACCAAGATGTCTCATTTTGATTTTTGTGTTATTATTTTTTTAAAAGTTGAATGGCCTCATTGGCATTTGACAATTCGGCATACTTTAATGCGGTAAATCCCTTTTCGTCCTTTTTATTAACATGAGCTCCTTTGGATAATAAAAGTTTGATAATCTCCACTTTATTGTAACGAGCCGCAATCATCAATGGAGTCATTCCATTTGAGATTTCATTTACATCAGCTCCGTATTCAATAAATTTTTTAACGGTTTCTAAATCTCCTTTGCTAATGGCAAACCCCAAAGGAGTATTTGTTTCATAGAATTCAAGTTTGTGCGAATCATTTGAAAATGATTTTACATTTGATGCCATTGAGACATTTGCAAAAGCTACTAAAGCTACTCCTAAATAAACGATTGATTTTTTCATGATGATTAATTTTGATTGATGATTATTTTGGATTATATAATAATATTCTATGCAAATATATATCTTAAAAAAGGTATTGTGTATCACATAGTACTTAATTTTAATATTTTATTAACATTTGATACGGTTTTATTGATAAAAAAGCAACACATAATTGTTGTATAGAACAGAAAATATTTAATTACAATAAAACTATTAATCTATAGACTACAAAAAAAATATAATGTTACGGTAATTAGTAAAAAATTAACATTTGAATAAATTATTTAAAGTTATCACAAAAAAAAACTGCTTCAAATCTGAAGCAGTTCCTATATAAGCTTAACAATAAAGTAGTTACACTATTTTACCTTTAACAATTTCATCGACTATTTCTGGATTTAACAAGGTTGTAATGTCTCCAAAATTAGAATCATCGCCCTCTGCAATTTTTCTTAAAATACGACGCATAATCTTTCCTGATCTTGTTTTTGGCAAACCGGTAACATACTGTATCTTATCTAATTTTGCAATTGGCCCAATGTGATCGGCAACATGTTGATTAATTTCCTTGGTCAAGTTATCCCTATCTCTATATTCTCCAGATTCTTTTAATATTACATATCCATACAATGCATTTCCTTTAATATCGTGCGGGAATCCTACAATTGCAGATTCAGCAACTGCTGGATGCTCATTAATGGCATCTTCTATAGGCGCAGTACCTAAATTATGTCCGGAAACGATAACGACATCATCAACACGTCCAGTAATTCTATAATATCCTACTTCATCACGTAAGGCTCCATCTCCTGTAAAATATTTACCTGGAAAAGTGGAGAAATATGTTTCTTTATATCTTTGATGATCTCCCCAAATGGTTCTTGCAATACCTGGCCATGGGAACTTAATACATAAACTTCCAACTACCTGATTACCTTCTATTTCATTGCGTTTATCATCCATCAAAACTGGTTGAATTCCAGGTAATGGCAATGTAGCATAAGTTGGCTTTGTAGGGGTTGTAAATGCCAATGGGGCAATCATAATACCTCCTGTTTCAGTTTGCCACCAAGTATCTACTACTGGACAACGCTTCCCTCCTACGTGATCATTATACCAGTGCCAAGCTTCTTCATTAATAGGCTCACCCACTGAACCAATAACTTTCAATGATTTAAGGGGGAATCTTTGAACATAAGATAAATTCTCTTTAGCCAATGCACGAATTGCAGTAGGTGCAGTATAAAATTGAGTTACTTTGTGCTTCTCGATAGTTTCCCAAAAACGGCTAAAATCCGGATAAGAAGGAATTCCTTCATAGATTACAGTTGTTGCTCCATTCAATAATGGACCATACAAGATATAGGAGTGCCCAGTAATCCATCCAATATCAGCTGTACACCAAAATATATCATTTTCTTCGTAATTGAAAACATTCTTAAAAGTATAAGCGGTATAAACCATATATCCTGCCGTAGTATGAACCATTCCTTTAGGTTTTCCCGTAGAACCTGATGTATACAATATAAACAAAGGGTCTTCGGCGTCCATAATTTCGGCTACACTATTGTTAAGCGCATTCTCAAGAAGCGGAGCCAACCATTGATCACGGCCAGCTTTCATATGAATTTCAGCATTCGTTCTTTTGGCAACTAAAACAGAAGTAACACTTGGGCAATTTTGCAAAGCATCGTCAATTATCCCTTTCAAATCAATAGTTTTATTTCCTCGGTAACCTCCATCAGAAGTAATTACCATTTTACATTGACTATCATTTATCCTTGAAGCAACTGCCGATGCAGAGAAACCTGCAAATACAACTGAGTGAATCGCTCCAATTCTAGCACAAGCTAGAACCGATATAGCCAATTCGGGTATCATTGGCAAATAAATACAAACGCGATCACCTTTTGTAATGCCTTGTTCTCTTAAAACATTGGCCATTTTGGATACACGCTCATAAAGTTCATTATAACTTATATGTAATGCCTCTTCAGAAGGATCATTTGGTTCAAAAATTATTGCAGTTTTATCACCTTTTTTAGCTAAATGTCTGTCAATACAATTCTTAGTAATATTAACTTTAGCATCAACAAACCATTTTACTTCGGCATCAGCCATATTAAAATCGACAACTTTGTCCCAGTATTGATACCATGTAAAGTTTTCTTCAGCAATTTTTCCCCAAAATTTTCGAGGCTCTCGTATCGACTTATTATAATGTTTAAAGTATTGTTCTAAACTATCAATCTTAAAATAACTCATCTTTTTTAATTTTTTATAAAAGTATTAAATCTGTTCGGTTTTCAAAACTATTCTTTTGTAAAATGTAGTAAAAAAATAATAAAAAAACGTACTTCTTCGAAATTTAATGCTTTTTTCATAACATTTTAGATATATTATCAAATTTAAAACAAGAAAAGGGCATAGTAAAACTAAAATGCCCTTTTTATTAACAATATTTAACAACATTTTTTCTCTTTTAAAAATAAAAAGAGGTTCTAAAACAACTAGGGATTACTTCACTTAACTTACAGTAAAATCGAAGTTAAGTGAATGTAATTATTGCATAAATATCATTCAATTGTCCAATAAGTGCTTACTAATTCAAAATATTTAAACCTTTTTGATATCATGCAAAATCCCCAACACACTCTATGTGTGATAATTCCTAATTTATTATAATGTTATACAATTTTTTTCATTGCCGTCATAGACTCTCTCAACCAAGCTCCTACTTCTTCAACAGGATGATTTCTAATAATTGCATTAACCTCGATTAATTCTTTATTATCTACACCATTGTATCCATTATTAAATGGACGCCCTACTAAATTACTTGGTGCATTTTTCACGTACTCAGCAATTAATGGCTTACAAGCGTGGTCAAATAAATAACATCCGTACTCAGCAGTATCAGAAATTACACGGTTCATTTCGAACAATTTCTTTCTTGCAATAGTGTTAGCGATAAGCGGCGTTTCGTGCAATGATTCGTAGTAAGCTGATTCTTCGATAATTCCTGAATCAGTCATAGCTTCGAAAGCTAATTCTACTCCAGCTTTAACCATAGCAACCATTAAAGTACCATTATCGTAATATTCTTGTTCAGAGATTTCAAAATCACCAGCTGGAGTTTTTTCAAAATTAGTATCCCCTGTAGCAGCTCTCCAAGCTAATAAATTTTTATCATCATTAGCCCAGTCTTCCATCATGGTTTTAGAGAAGTGACCAGAGATAATATCATCCATGTGTTTTCTGAATAATGGACGCATGATATCTTTTAATTCTTCAGCAGCATTGAATGCAGCAATTTTAGCTGGATTAGATAATCTATCCATCATATTGGTGATACCACCATATTTTAATCCTTCAGTAATAGTTTCCCATCCATATTGAATTAATTTGGAAGCATATCCCGCATCGATTCCTTCTGCAACCATTTTATCAAAACATAAAATAGAACCTGTTTGCAACAAACCACATAGTATTGTTTGCTCTCCCATTAAATCTGATTTTACTTCAGCTACAAAAGATGAACGCAATACACCTGCTCTATTTCCTCCGGTAGCTACAGCATAAGCTTTAGCCTGATCCAAACCTAATCCATTTGGGTCATTTTCTGGGTGAACAGCGATAAGAGTTGGTACACCAAAACCTCTTTTGTATTCTTCACGAACTTCAGATCCTGGACATTTAGGAGCGCACATAATAACAGTTAAGTCTTTACGAATCTGCATTCCTTCTTCAACAATATTAAAACCATGAGAATAAGCCAATGTAGCCCCTTGTTTCATTAATGGCATAATTGCTGTAACTACAGCTGTGTGTTGCTTATCTGGTGTAAGGTTACAAACTAAATCAGCTGTTGGGATTAATTCCTCATAAGTTCCCACTTTGAATCCATTGTCATTAGCATTTTTAAAAGAAGTTCTCTTTTCAGCAATAGCCTCAGCACGCAACGCATAAGAAATATCTAAACCTGAATCTCTCATGTTTAAACCTTGGTTCAAACCTTGAGCTCCACAACCTACAATGACTACTTTTTTTCCTGCTAATGCATCTATTCCATTTGAGAATTCTGATTGATCCATGAATTCGCAAACTCCTAATTGTTCTAATTGTTGTCTAAGTGGTAATGAATTGAAATAATTTGCCATTTTTTTTAATATTTAATGAATGTAAAATTTAATAATTGAATTGTAATCTGTATTAATTTAAATTTAACAGATTATGTTTTAATTTAAAGTATCTAATAATAATGATGAAATCTCCATTTTCTCTTTTGAAACAGAAATCCTTCCAGAACGAACAAATTGCATAATCCCAAAAGGTTTCAATTTTGCATACAATTCTTCAATTTCCGAACGTCTTCCAGATTTTGAAATAACAAAAAAATCTCTTGATACCGTAACAATTTCAGAGTTACTCTCTTTTATGATATTCTGAATTTGTCTTTCGTCGAAAAGCAAACTAGATTCTATTTTGAAAATTGCACTTTCCAAGAAGATGGTTTCTTCATCTATATGATAAAATGCTTTGATAACTTCAATTTGTTTTTCAATTTGGCCTACAATGTTTTGTACCCATTTTTCAGTGGTATTTACAACAATTATAAATCTTGAAACATTTTCAATTTCAGATTCGGAAACATTTAGGCTCAATATATTTATATGGCGTTTTAAGAATATACCCGATATTCTATTTAATAAGCCAACGTTATTTTCTGAATAAACAGAAATGGTGAACATTTTATTTTCCATATTTTTTTAGCTTAATCTCATGTCAGAAACCGAAGCTCCTGTTGGAATCATTGGGAATACATTGTTTTCTTTCTCTACCATTACCTCTAAGAAATAAGAATCTTTTGAAGCCATCATTTCAGCAACGGCCGCATCCAAATCATCTCTTTCAGTAACTTTTCTGGATTTGATGTGGTAACCTTCCGCAATAGCGATAAAGTTTGGATTAATCATTTTGGTTGAAGCATAACGATTGTCAAAAAATAATTCCTGCCATTGGCGAACCATTCCTAAAAATTCATTGTTCAGTACCACTATTTTTACGGGAACTTGTGATTGAAATATAGTTCCTAACTCCTGGATGTTCATTTGAAAACCACCATCTCCAATGATTGCAACAACTTCACGGTCTGGTCTTCCCATTTTGGCACCAATCGCCGCTGGCAAAGCAAATCCCATTGTCCCTAAACCTCCAGAGGTAACGTTACTTTTTGTTGAATTGAATTTGGCATAACGACAAGCAAACATTTGGTGCTGACCTACATCAGAAACTATTATTGCATCTCCTTTTGAATACTTATTAATCATTTCCATAGTTTCTCCCATGGAAATTCCTTTTCCATTAGTTGGAGTCAGCTCTTCATTTATAACAGCATCAAATTCAATTTTGTATTTTTCCTTGAATTCGTTGTGCCAAGAATCATGCGCTTTTTTATCAATTAATGGAATCAAGGCTGTCAAGGCTTCTTTTACATCGGCTAAAACTGCTACTTCCGTTTTTACGTTTTTATCGATTTCTGCATGATCAATTTCGAAATGAATTACTTTGGCCTGTTTAGCATAAGTAGCTAGATTTCCAGTAACACGGTCATCAAAACGCATTCCCAATGCAATTAGAACATCACATTCGTTGGTCAAAAGATTTGGACCATAATTACCATGCATTCCTACCATACCTACATTTAATCGATGATCTGTCGGTAAAGCTGAAAGCCCTAAAATTGTCCAAGCCGCTGGAATTCCTGATTTTTCAATCAATCTTTTCAATTGCTCTTCTGCTTGGCTTAATATAATACCCTGACCAAAAATAATATATGGTTTTTTTGCATTATTAATTAAATCGGCAGCTTCCTGTACCTTTTTAAGATCCAAGATAGGCTTTGGATGGTAACTTCTAATATCGGTACATTTTTCATAACTAAAATCCAATTCATCAAATTGAGCATTTTTAGTTATATCAATCAAAACTGGACCTGGACGACCTGATTTGGCTATATAAAAAGCTTTGGCTATAATTTCTGGAATTTCATGAGCTTCTGTAATTTGATAATTCCATTTGGTTACAGGAGTTGATATACCAATAATATCCGTTTCCTGAAAAGCATCAGAACCCAATAAATGTTTTCCAACTTGACCAGTAATACAAACTAATGGTGTAGAATCAATCTGTGCATCGGCAATTCCCGTTACTAAATTGGTTGCTCCTGGCCCTGAAGTGGCAATAGCCACACCAACTTTACCTGTAGCTCTTGCAAAACCTTGCGCTGCGTGAGCTGCACCTTGTTCGTGACGCACCAAAACATGGTGTAATTGATCTTGAAATTTATATAATTCATCATAAACCGGCATAATTGCTCCACCTGGATAACCATACACCAAGTCTACACCTTCTGCCAATAAACATCTGATAACGGCTTCTGCCCCTGATATTTTCATTTTATCTATATTTTTTGCTCATAAATCTTTTAATTTAGACTTAAAAGCTGTTTGTTTTTATTAAATTATTTGTCGGTAACACATCCCTCAGATGCACTGGAGACCGAACGCATATATTTTAATAAAACTCCTTGTTTAATTGATGATTCTGGTCTTTTCCAATTAGCTTTACGTTTTGCTAACTCTTCATCGGAAATTTTCATATCAATAGTATTCTTTACGGCATCAATTGTAATGACATCTCCATTTTCGATTAATGCAATTCCTCCGCCCTCATAAGCCTCAGGAGTAACGTGTCCTACAACGAAACCATGAGAACCTCCTGAGAAACGTCCATCAGTAATTAATGCTACTGAATTTCCTAAACCAGCTCCCATAATAGCAGATGTTGGTTTCAACATTTCAGACATACCAGGACCTCCTTTTGGCCCACAGTAACGGATTATGACGACATTACCCGGTTTTACTTCCCCAGCTTGAATTCCTCTAATTACATCTTTTTCTCCTTCAAATACTACAGCTGTACCTTCAAAAAATTCTCCTTCTTTCCCGGAAATTTTGGCAACACAGCCTTCTGTAGCTATATTACCGTATAAAATTTGAATATTTCCTGTTGGTTTTAATGCTTTTTGAATTTCAAAAACTACTTCTTGTCCATCATGTAAATCTGGAATTGAAGCTAGGTTTTCAGCGATTGTTTTTCCAGTTACTGTCAAACATTCACCATGTAAAAAACCTTCTTTCAATAAATATTTCATTACTGCTGGAACACCTCCAACATTGTGTAAATCTTCCATCAAATATTTACCACTTGGTTTCAAGTCGGCCAATAATGGAGTTTTATCACTGATATCCTGGAAATCCTTTAATGTTAATTCAATACCAACAGAATGAGCCATTGCGATTAAGTGCATAACTGCATTCGTAGAACCACCCAAAACAGCTACCATCGTAATTGCATTTTCGAACGCTTTACGAGTCATGATGTCTCTAGGCTTAATATCTTTTTCTAATAATATCTTAATGGCTTTACCAGCATCTATACATTCTTGTTTCTTTTCCTGACTCAATGCAGGGTTAGAAGAACTATAAGGCAGACTCATTCCTAAAGCTTCAATTGCAGACGACATGGTGTTAGCAGTATACATTCCACCACAAGCTCCAGCACCTGGGCAAGCATTTTGAATTACACCCTTGAAATCTTCTGGTGTAATCGTGTTCTTGATTTTTTTACCTAAAGCTTCAAAAGCAGAAACGATATTTAAATCTTCACCTTTCCATTTTCCTGGGTGAATAGATCCTCCATAAACCATAATGGAAGGACGATTTACTCTTCCCATAGCCATTAATGCTCCTGGCATATTTTTATCACAGCCTGGTACGGCGATCAAACCGTCATACCATTGTGCACCCATAACAGTTTCAATGGAATCTGCAATTACATCACGAGAAACCAATGAATAACGCATTCCATCATTACCATTAGAGATACCATCACTCACACCAATAGTATTAAAAATCAAACCAACTAAATCTTCTTTCCAGACGCCAGTTTTAATATCTTTAGCCAAGTCATTTAAGTGCATGTTACAAGGATTTCCATCGTAACCCATACTTACAATTCCTACCTGCGCTTTTTTAAGATCTTCTTCTGTCAAACCAATTCCGTAGAACATTGCCTGTGAAGCTGGTTGTGTTTCATCTTGCGTGATTGTCTTGCTGTATTTATTTAATTCCATTCTATTTTTAATTGTGTATATAATTTATTTTAAAAAAAAACCTCCCAAAAATTTTGGGAGGTTTCATATATGCTTTCACTTATATTTATAACATTCCCTTTTCATATGTGTTAACCACAATGACACTTACTACTACAAGGACGTTGATAATGTGTTTCATTTTTATTTTTTTGACTTTGCAAAAGTATAAAAAATAATCAAATAAAAAAAATTTTTATCAACAATCTAATTGCAATTAGTGATTTAACGCAATATTTTATGATTTTTATTAATTAAACGATAGTTGATTGCCCTATTTGGACATTATCATTCTTAAAATACAAATCATCTTTACTTAATATAACATTGGATATAAAATCTCCAACGTCATTTGTTCCAAATCTTGAACCTGGATTCAAATCAATGGTAACCACTTTATATTCAATAGCTTTCTCAACAGCTTCATATACTTTTTTAGCTTCTTTTTGCAATCCAAAATGCTCCAATAACATAGCTGCCGATAAAATTGAAGCAATCGGGTTTGCTATATTTTTTCTTTTCGCTTGCGGGTAAGAACCGTGAATAGGCTCAAATAAAGCCTTGTTGTCCCCTATCGATGCTGATGCCATCAATCCTATTGACCCCATAATCGCACAGGCTTCATCTGATAAAATATCACCGAATAAATTCTCAGTCAAGATTACATCGTATTGTTTAGGATCGGTAATTATCTGCATGGCAACATTATCAATATATTGGCATTCCAATTTTACGTCTGGATATTGTTTAGCGATTTCTTTAACTAATTTTCTCCATAACCTGGAAGTTTCCAATACATTAGCCTTATCAACCAATGTGACTTTTTTTCTTCTGCCTTGAGCAGCCTTAAAAGCTTGATGCGTAATGCGATTAATTTCATTTTCTGAATATTCGCATATATCTGACGCAAAAGTTCCCTCGTCGTTTATGACTTTATCTCCATAATACGATCCTCCGGTTAATTCTCTATAAATTACAAAATCTACATTTTCGATAACTTCCTTTTTTATTGGAGAAGCATCCAAAAGATTTTTAAAGGGCTTTATTGGTCTAATATTGGCATACAAGCCTAATTCTTGTCTTAGTTTCAACAAACCTTGTTCCGGACGTACTTTGGACTCTGGATTGTTGTCATATTTTGGATTTCCAATAGCTCCAAACAATACGGCATCTGTATTCAAACAAAGATTCAAGGTTTGTTCCGGTAAGGGATTTCTGGTTTTCTCAATTGCAATTGCACCAATCAAGGCATCCTCAAAAATAAATTCATGATCATAAGCAACACTAATGGCATACAACGCTTTCTTAGCTTGCAAGATAACCTCTGGACCTACGCCATCACCTGAAAGTACTGCTATTTTTAAGTTCATTTTATTTATTTTAAAAAGTAATTGTTTCTACCAAATATTAATTGACATATATATTGCTTGCCTCAATAATTTGATGAATATCACTGTCCAAGACTTCTTTTTTAATATCGGCAAACTTTAAAAACTCAATATATACAATATCCAATTGTGTTTTTGTAAGCTCATAACCTACTTTTTTAGCTCTGTAAGCCAAAGCTGCTCTACCGCTTCTTGCAGTAAGTATAATAGAAGATTCGGTTACACCAACATCCAATGGATCCATAATTTCATACGTAGCTCTGTTTTTAATCACTCCATCCTGATGAATTCCAGAACTGTGAGCAAAAGCATTAGCCCCAACTATTGCCTTGTTAGGCTGTACAATCATTCCCATACTGTCAGAAACCAAACGACTCATTTCGTTCAATTGCTTACTATCTATGTCTGTATATAAATTCAAGTAAGGGTGTTGTTTAAAAATCATAACCACTTCTTCAAGAGCGGTATTTCCAGCTCTTTCCCCAATACCATTAATTGTACATTCAATTTGGCGGGCTCCATTTATGGCACCAGCAATTGAATTGGCAGTCGCCATTCCTAAATCATTATGACAATGGCACGAAATCGTAACATTATCAATTCCTTTTACATTCTCCTTAAGGTATTTTATTTTTGCACCATATTCCTCTGGCAAACAATATCCTGTAGTATCTGGAATATTAAGAACCGTAGCTCCCGATTTGATTACTTCTTCACAAACCCTAGCCAAGAAAGCATTATCTGTTCTACCGGCATCCTCAGCATAAAATTCTACGTCTTCAACATATTTTTTCGCATGAGCAACAGCGTGCTTCGCTCTGGCAATTACATCCTCTGGAGTAGTTTGCAATTTGTGAATAATATGCGAATCAGAAGTTCCTATTCCAGTATGGATTCTAGGTCTAACTGCATGTTTTAGAGCTTGTGCAGCAACATCAATATCATTTTCTACTGCTCTGGTAAGACCACAAACAGTTGCATTTTTTACAATTTTACATATTTCTGAAACAGATAAAAAATCACCTGGACTAGAAACAGGAAAACCAGCTTCAATGATGTCAACTCCCATTTCGTCAAGGCGATTGGCTATAACGAGTTTTTGATTGGTGTCTAATTTACATCCTGGGACCTGTTCACCGTCTCTTAAAGTGGTATCAAAAATTTGGACTTTCTCTCTATTCATTTTAATTTATTTAATGTAATTTCACATCTTAAAACAAAAATAGTTTTCATTTACTCAAAACCAAACCTACTTTTGGATAAATATACTATTTATAAAACAAAAAATAACAAATTAAATAATTGATAATCAATAATTTAAACACTTTTATAATACAATGGCTAACCATCAAAAAGATTTTTTATTTGTATTAATAAAATCACTTTCCAAATCTGAAAAAAGACAATTTAAAATTTTTGCCAGCCGCTTAGAGACGAGTTCAAATACGAAGTTTATTGAATTATTTAATATTTTAGATAAATCTGAAGTATATGATGAAAAACTGATCTTAAAGAATGGTTTGATCAAAAAAGTACAACTGTCAAATTTAAAATCATATCTCTATAAACAAATATTAGTAAGCATTCGCCTGAATATTCCCAGTCAAAATATTCGTTACCAGCTTCGCGAACAAATTGATTTTGCAGTAATCCTATACAATAAAGGACTTTATAAGCAAAGTTTAAAAATATTGGATAAAACCAAACAGCAGGCCATTGAAAATGATGAAAAATACATGGCTTTTGAAATTGTTGAATTTGAAAAACTAATCGAATCACAATATATCACCAGAAGTATTCAAGGACGGGCTGACGAACTGGTTATACAAGCCAAGGAATTGAACTACCGCAATACCATTTCGAGCAAATTATCCAATTTGTCGCTTCAACTATATGGAACAATGCTTAAAACGGGATATGTAAAAAGCGATGCCGAATATAAATACATCGATGATTACTTTGTTAAGCACGTTGCGCGTTTAGATCAGTCAAAATTTGGTTTTAGAGAGAAATATTGGTTCTACAATGCTAATCTATGGAGAAGTTTCTTGGTACAGGATTTTCTTTCGTGTTATAAGTTTGCGACTAAATGGGTGACTTTATTCTATGACAATAAAAACATGATTTTTCTGAATCCTGTCTTTTTTCTGAAAGGAAACCATTATTTACTTGAGTCATTATTCATGCTGAAATACAAAACTAATTTTAAAAAATATTTAAATCTTTTAGAAGAAACCATCAGCGACCCTCGATTCCCAGTTAATGATAACATTGCTTCACTCTCATTTCTATATATTTATAACAACAAATTAAACTTTCACATTCTTGAAGGGACTTTTGCCGAAAGCGAATATCTCATTCCTGAGATTTTAAACAAAATCAAAGTACATAGTGAACATTTGGATGAACACCACGAAATGATGTTCTATTATAAAATTGCCAGTATTTATTTTGGAAATGAAAAGTACCAAGAATGTATCGTTTATTTAGAAAAAATCATCAATAACAAAAATCTGTATGTACGAGAAGATTTGGCTTGTTTTGCGCGTCTATTGTGTTTAATCGCTCATTATGAATCAGGTAAAGATTTTAATTTAGAAAGTCAGCTGCTAAGCACTTATAAATTCTTAATTAAAATGAACGACTTGCATGAGGTGCAAAAAGAAATTATCCGTTTCTTGAAAAACTTAAGCAACTTATACCCGAGTGACATCAAAAAAGAGTTTATAAAAATGAGAGAACGCTTTATCGAATTAGAGAAAAACACTTACGAAAAAAGAGCATTTTTATATCTCGATATTATTTCTTGGCTTGAAAGCAAAATTGAAAACCGAAAAATAAGCGATATCATCAAAGAAAAAGCAAAATTGATTAATCGCTAATCGAAAGAAAATATCTTAAACAGAAATGACTTCAAACTATTTGGAGTCATTTTTTGTTTGTTTTCCAATAAATAAACCAATATTAACATAAACATTATATAATTTCCTTTTTTGTATTTTTACCCAAAAATAAAATTCTATGAATCTCCTAAAAAAGTTTTCCCCATTTTACAATCTGGCACTTTTCTATATCATCGTTAGTTTTGTATTGCGAATTGTTTTGATGTTTCATCCCATAACACAAGCCTCTTTTGTTTTTGTAGATAGTTTAAAAATCTTCACTATTGGTTTAATTTCAGATTTGTTCGTATTTGTATTAGCCACCGGATTTCTGTGGTTGTATCTCATTTTTATATCCAACTCAAAATACTACAAACCATATGGTTATATCATTTTTGGATTTTTTGTCGCGTTATTTTTATATGTTGCTTCTGGAAAAACCATTTTAAACGAGTACGGTGGCGCTTTACCTAAAATCGGAATGATATTCGTTGGTCTCAAAACACTCTTATTCGGATTGCTTCTTTTTCTGCCAAAACACAGGGACAAAATCAGATTTTGTTTGTTCACTTTTGTGATGTTTTTATACGTTGTGCTTATCCTTCAAAATGGAATAAGTGAATACTTTTTCTGGAATGAATTTGGAGTAAAATATAATTTCATTGCTGTAAATTATTTGGTTTACACCAATGAGGTAATTGGGAACATTATGGAATCCTATCCAGTTATTCCGTTGTTTTCGACATTATTTATAATCGCGGGAATTGTAACTTATTTCATCATAAAGAGAACGAGAAACTATATTGACGACATTCCAACATTTACAGAGAAAATAAAAATATCGGTAATTTATCTTGCCTTGTTTGCCATTGCCCTATTTGCTGTTCCTTCATTGGCCAAGAAAGAAAATTCACAAAATGTATTTACCAATGAACTACAGGCTAACGGAATATACCGTTTCTATTTGGCATTTATGAATAGTGAATTGGATTATTTCAAATTTTACAAAACCCTTCCCGAAAAAGAGGCTTTTGCTTTGTTAGGAAAACAAATTCCTTCAATTTCCGGATCATCAACTGCAAGACAAATCAATAATGATAGCACACAAATCACAAAAAACGTGGTTTTAATTACCATAGAAAGTTACAGTGCCGATTTTATGAAAACGTATGGAAATGACCAAAATATCACTCCCTTCCTAGATGATTTGGCACAAAAAAGCCTGATGTTTACCAATTTATATGCTGTTGGAAACAGGACTGTTCGTGGTCTTGAGGCAGTAACCTTATGCTTCCCTCCTACTGCTGGAGAAAGCGTGGTGAAACGCAAAGACAATAAAAACAAATTTTCTACTGGGTCTATTTTTAAACAAAAAGGATATAATGTAAAATACCTGTACGGAGGCGACGCTTTTTTCGACAATATGGAAGATTTTTTCACAGGAAATGGCTACGACATTGTCGATAAAAAAACATTCGCACCAGAAGAAATCACTTTTGCCAATATTTGGGGGGTTTGTGACGAAGATATGGCCAATAAAGCCATTAAAACAATGAATGCAGAAGCTAAAACAGGCAAACCGTTCTTTAATCATTGGATGACCGTAAGCAACCACCGACCTTTTACGTATCCAAATGATAAAATTGACATTCCTGGAGATTCAAAATCACGTGAAGGCGGCGTGAAATATACTGATTATGCCTTGAAAAAATTCTTTGATATGGCCAGCAAACAATCATGGTTCAAGAATACCGTATTTGTAATCATAGCCGATCATTGTGCGTCGAGTGCCGGAAAAACGGAGCTTCCTGTAGACAAATATAGAATTCCCGCAATGATTTACAGTCCTGGTTTTATTCAGCCGAAAAAATATACAAATATAATGTCGCAAATCGATGTTATGCCAACGCTTTTCGGGTTATTGCATTTCAATTATCAAAGTAAATTTTATGGACAGGATGTTTTAAAACCGGATTATAAACCAAGAGCCTTGATTGCCACCTATCAGGATTTAGGATTGATAAAGGACAATGTTTTGACTATTCTTTCTCCAAAACAAGCGATAAAACAGTTCCAATTGACTTTAAAACCAGATCAAAAAGTAGCTCCTGAATTTCAAATCTACTACGATCAGGTTCCTTTGAAAACAGAAAGAACCGATCTCGTAAACGAAACGATTTCTTACTATCAAACAGCTTCGGATATTTTAAAGAAAAAGAATTATCAAAAGCTGAACTAAATTTACAAAACACAAAAAAGCCTGTAAACTCAATATTTACAGGCTTTTTATTTGTTTATTACGGATTAATCAAAATCATTTTCAGCTTCCAAACCAAAAAGCTTTCCGCTTTTCCAAAGTTTCAAATCATTTTTCAAATTCTTTTTATTACGGTCAGTCAATTCTTTTGAATCCAAACCATCCAAATCAGGTTTTCCTGCATTTACCCAAGCCGTATACCAAAAATTGGCTGTTGCGATAATTGCTTTTCTCATCTGACTCTCCACCATTCCATTTAAGGCAGTATTAAGTTGCGTCACATACTCTTTGGTATACAACAGATCCCCAAACTTACCTTTGGCAATTTTACCATCGGCATCATGCTCATACATCGTCTCGGGAGTAAATTTTGCTCGCAGATTTCTATCAATCAATAAAAGAGGCTCTACTTGACTATGCGAATCTTTTACCATATCCCAAGTTGCTTTTTCAACATTATCAATGTACTTCGCCTCTCCGGTATAAAAATTATAATCTCTGCCAAACATTTTTGGAATGCGGGATTCCCACATGGAATGGATTCCTTTTTGGTTCGTAAGCTGTCCGTCATGATTCGCAGATGTATGCAAAGGCATATTGGCATCACCTATATAATGCGCCAAATCACCAGCCAAAAACAAAATTTCATTCTTTCTTTTGTCTTTAAATGCTTTTGTCAGCTTCGTCATAGTTTCTTGGATATACCAAGGAAGAATACCATTATCAGCCAAAAATTTTTCATCATACTTTTTCTTGGCTTCATCAAACTGCAACGGAATTGATTCAACAGCACCAAAATTCTCCATATCAATATAATGTCTCGGATTTTCAGCCTTATCACGCAATGTATATTTACGCAAATCCGGAACTGATGACTCCTGCGTTATAAAATCAAGATGATTGTAAAAAAATGTCTGTACTGGCTTTGGCAAAGCCATAACTGCAGCGTTATTAATGTGTTCATGTCCAAAAACACCCCAAGACAAAACAACAAAAGCGACACCAATTACCGAAAAAGTAAGCACTGTTGGTTTTAATTTAATTTTTTTCATTATATTTATTTTATTGAATTACAAAAGTATTTTTTTTAAAGATAATTTAAACAATTTCAGTTTAAATTTATGTTAATCCAAAGAAATTAAATTAAAATGTTTAGACATCAGGGCAAAAACAGAACTTCTAAACATAATTTACGACTTGCCATATTATTATCATTTGTTGCGGGAATAGTAAATGTAACAGGAGTTTTGGCTGTAAAAACATTAACTACTAATATTACTGGTCATTTTGCCTATTTTGCAGAAGAAGTTACTAAAAAAAACTATCAAGCAGCCATTGTATTTTTAATCTATACCTTGTTTTTTTTAATGGGTGCTTTTACATCTAATTTTTTGGCTGAATTGGTTTCCGAAAAAAAACAGAATCTCTCTCACATCCCAGCAATAACTATAGAATTTATTATTTTAATCACTTTGGGACTTTTAGGGATTAAAACAGACTTGAGTTTACTAGATGAAAAATGGATTGCTTTTAGTCTGCTTTTTGCAATGGGAATTCAAAATGCGTTAGTCACCAAAATTTCAAGATCAACCGTTAGAACAACACATTTAACTGGACATTTTACAGATTTAGGTATTGAATTGTCTCAACTGTTTTTTTATAAACAACCAGAAGAACGAAAAGCCTTAAAAACGAGTATTTATTTAAGACTTTCTATTATTTCCTTTTTCTTCCTGGGTTGTTTTTTGGGCGGATTTATTTATGGATATTTGGCTCTGAAAACATTATTAACCGCAGCTGCTTTTTTGCTGATGGCTCTTTATTACGATTACTTCCGATTGCATTTTATTACAATTAAGCGAAAGAAAAATACGTTTTAGAAATACAAAATCGCCAACAGAGTTACAACAGCAATACTTACCCAAAGCAACACTCCTTGTAGTAAAGGCAGCAATCCTACCGATTTCAAAACAGAACGATTCAAGCCCGCTCCTATCAAAAACAAGGTAACAACAAGACCTGTTTTGGCAACAGAAACCACATGAGGAGCAATAGTTGCGACAGGAGAAAAATATGTATTACACACCATTGCCAAAATAAACAACCCAATAAAATACGGAATTTTTAATTTGCTAGTCTTGTTTTTAAAAACAAATGCGGTTATCAAAGCAACGGGAATAATCCACAAAGCTCTGGCTAATTTTACCGTTGTGGCAACTTGTAAAGCTTCAGCACCATATTTATTTGCAGCACCAACCACAGAACTCGTATCATGAATCGCAATTGCACACCACAATCCAAAATCGTTCTGTGACATATCCAACCAGTGTCCAATTACTGGAAATGCAAACAACGCAATAGAGTTCAGTATAAAAATCACTCCCAAAGCAACAGATGTCTGCTTTTCATCTGATTTTATTACCGGAGCGATTGCGGCAATAGCGCTACCACCGCAAATGGCAGTTCCGCAGGAAATAAGATGAGACGTTTTCTTTTCAATTTTAAACCATTTTCCCAATAAGGTTCCCAAAGCAATAGTTGCTACAATAGAACCAACCGTAAAAAGAAAACCATCCCTTCCTGCTGCGACTGCGCTGTGAACATTCATGCCGAATCCAAGTCCCACAACAGAAACCTGTAATAATATAGTTGTTGCCTTATGGTTTAAATGCAAAAAAGGATGTCCTGACAGATTTGCAGCGATCAACCCCAGTAACAAGGCTATCGGTGGAGAAATAATTGGGAACAAACAAAGCAGTAACAGCAAAACAAAAATAATCTGCTGTACTGTCGGGCTGATTCTTAATAAAATTGGAGCATTAACACTTTCGGTTTTCATTCGATGGAGCTTTTTAACAAAACAAAGATCTTCATAAAAAAGCAAGAACACCAATCGTTAAAAATAATCCACTATAACCTTAGATTATAATAACTCGAAATGTTTTTTATAAATAATTCGGAAAGAGAATCTGATTTGCCTTGTAATGTAATGATGTAAAAATAGCGTTCAATCGTCAAATTATCGATATCAATTACCTGCAATTCTTTATTTTTCAATTCTTTAGCAACCGCATGTATTGACATAAAAGCAACACAATCCGAATTCAGTAAATATGATTTTATGCTTTCGGTACTACCTAACTGCATTTCAATCTGTAACTGATCAATTTTGATATTGAAAGGTTTTAAAGCATATTCAATAACTTCAAGTGTTCCAGAACCTTGCTCGCGCAAAAGAAAACGCAACGATTTAAGATCATCGGGAGCAATTTCCTTTCTCTTAATCAACGGGTTACTGGGATTACAAACCAAAACCAGTTCATCCCTAATGAACTGGGTGTATTTTATGGACGGATTCTTGGATTGTCCCTCTACAATTCCAATTTCAATTTCCTTGTTCAGTAGAGCGTTTTCGATTTGCTCAGTGTTTCCGTTGAGCAAGTTAACTTTGACAGCTTCGAGTTTTTGATGAAAACGAGCCAAAAGCGGTGAAATAATGTATTGAGCAATCGTCGTGCTCGCACCTAAACGCAACAAGCCTTTGCGCTCATTACTAAAAGTGCTTAAATCAAAATCAATTTCCCTGTAAATCTCAAAGATTTTTTTGGTGTGTTTCAATAAGGTTTCACCGGCCTTTGTCAACGCTATTTTCGAACCGTTTCTTTCAAAAAGCTTGGTCTTATATTCTTCCTCCAATTCCTGAATATGCTTGGAAATAGCGGGCTGCGTAATGAATAATTCGGAAGCCGCTTTAGTGAAACTCAAGCGAGTTGCAACAGTGAAGAAAACTTTTAGTCTGAAATCCATAAGGTTATTAGCAGTTAGTATTAGCTATCAGTCATTAGAATAAAACCTTTTTAAAACAGCGTTTGGCACTACAGAGGCTTTGAAATTAAATCAAGGTCATTATTCGAATTTATCAAATAATACAAACATAGAACTATTTTCTATTAAGCCAATTGCCAAATCCGTTTAAGCTGTCATATGCCTTTTTTATAAATTCTGTTGGAAATCTGGTTTTATTTTGCCTAACATATTGCCACTTTTTTATACTCAAATATCCACTTTTTGGCAATATTATCACACCTTTTTCAATGCATTTTAATCACAAGTTATTAACAATCAATATATTAAATAGTTTTTAAGGAATGACTATTTAAAGCTTCTCCAATAATAACCAATTGTCTTTCAACCGCACTTTGAGTTTTGCGATCATTATGATAACTATTGAAATCTGTAATATTAGCAGTAAATTCGCGAATTAAGTCTATCGAAAATAAGACATCAGAAAGATACTTTTTGCTCTTTTCCGTCATAAAGTAAAATTTTTGTAGCGTCTATGTTTTTTTTAAGAATTGGATTTTTAATGGATGAATTAGTCAACAAATCAACTTTTCTTTGAAAAAACTCTTCAAGTTTATCCCATATGTCCATCAGATTTTCTCCACGCTCGATTGGGTCATCGTTATCAATTTCGATTAATAAATCAATATCACTCGATTCGTCATTGAATTTTTCTGTGACGGCAGAGCCAAATGCGTAAATATTTTTGACATTATGACTTTTGCATAATATCAAAAATTCGGCTAATCTCATTTGTATGGACTCTTTCATTTTCATAAAGCTAAGATAGTTTATTTTTATGAAAGTCATATAATCTCAAAAAACTACAGCATTCCATTATACTTCCTTACAAACCATTCGGTAGAAAGAAATACAACAATTAAAATTAACAACCATTTCCAATCAATCAAGGGTGATTTGGTTACAACATCTTTCTGAACAGCCTTATATTCCTCACTTTCCAAAAGTGTTTTTATCAGCGTATCAATTTGATTTGGATAAAAAGCCGTTCCTTTGGTTTGACTGGCCAATTGCTTTAACTTTTGAACATCAGGATTTACAAATTGTTTTTCTATATCGAAATCTAAAATTTCAAAATGCCCCGAATACGAAGTTTTGGAATTCAATTCTTTTACAGAGAAATTATAACTACCAGCCACAAGTCCGTCAAGATTTACTTTATAGATATTATTCCCTTTTAAAAGATCATAATTTTTGATTTGCTTGGTTTTGGTGTTGGTAACTGCAATTGTCAAGCGCGCTTTTTCATCAAAATCATAATTCTTGTTGAAATATTGTGCCGTAATTTCGATAGTTTCTCCAGAGTTATAAAAACTTTCGTGATTGACCACCAGTGATTTTTTAGCATTATTGGAAGCTAGATATTGTATAATTTTATTTATAAAAATATCATATTTTTCAAAAGACTGAGTATTGATATGACTTTGTAAATTCCATTTCCAACTATTTTCCCCAAATAGATAAGCCGATCTCCTGCCTTGATTTTCAATAAAAGACAACAAAGGCGATTTGGTGTCTATATTTCTAATTTTGGACGAAAGCAACGTGTTCACTTCCCTATTTGGAGTAATCGTTCCAAAATTATTCTGCAAAGGCGGAAAACTTTCAAAACCTATATTTTCGGTATCAAAAAGATTAAAATGGGTATCAAAATTCGCCTGATAATCCTCTTCCTGACCACTCATCTTAAAAACAAAATCGTTTTGCTCCTGATTCAAAAAAGAAAAATCGGTATTCGTTCCCGTAATGATAAATGTATTTAAATTAGCTTTTTTATTGGCTTCAAAAACCGATTTGAATGCAGCAGTTGGCTGATACAAAATAAGTACATTGTAATCCTGCAATGACTTAACCTCATTTGGTTTTACCAATACCGTTTTATGTTGTAAATTGGACTCAATAGCTCTTTTAAAAACTGCTATATCAGGATGATTCGTGGATGAAACAATAGCAACAGTTTTTTTTTGATCAATAACTTCAACGGCAAAATTCTTGATATTATTGAACGTATTTTTTTCACTTGCATTGGATTCGATTTTAGCCTTGAAAATCTGCAAACCGACTTTATTTGCTGGCAAAAGTACATTCACTGTTGCCGTCCTCTTGGAAGAAGAGAAAGAAACGTTTTGCTTGCTCAATACTTCATTTCCTTGCGTAATACTGAAATTGGCAGTCACATTTTTATCACCTGAATATTGTAAAAATACTTCAACCGGAAATTTATTTTTCAGGAAAGCATATCGATTTACATTCAACTGATTTATTTTTAAATCCAAAACTTTAGTTGTATCGCCCAAAACCATGGGATACACCTTATTGTTTTCACTAAAGCTATAAACATAATCATTGCCTGAGGTTTGATTACCATCGGTAATGATCACGGTTGGATAAAATGTATTTTTGTAAATGCTTTTTAGGTTTCTGGCAACTAGATCCAAATTAGTTTGGCTCCCTTTAAAAGTCAAACTGTCCGACTGGCGAAAATCGGCATCAAAAAGATACGATTGCACATCAAACTTTTCCTGAATGGCTATGTTTGAGGTTATTTTTCGCATCAATTCCAATGATTTTTCCTTGGCATTCAAAAAAGAAATAGAACTGGAATTATCAAGCACTACAGGCAATGGCGTTTTTATGATTTCGAGTTTACTGGTTGTGACAATTGGATTTATCAATAGCAACAGCAGCGAGAAAATAGTAAAAAAACGCAAAAAAGCCAAAAACAAACCCACCTTGGATTTGATTTTGGCTTTGTATAAATATTGAAAAAACGACAAACCACCCGCTATTAATAAAGAAAGTAGAAGTAATAGAATCGTGCTTGCTGTCATATTTGTTTAGTTTATTGTTTCTTGTTTATAGTTTTTAGTTGCAGAACAATAAACAACAAACCATAAACAATTAACTTTCTAAGTTAGCATTCCTCCACAAACATTCAACACTTGCCCAGTAATATAGGCACTCATATCAGAAGCTAAAAACAAGCAGGCATTGGCAACATCTTCGGTAGAACCACCACGTTTCAACGGAATACCCTCTCTCCAGCCTTTTACAACATCCTCGCTTAGTTTTGCAGTCATTTCAGTCTCGATAAATCCTGGAGCGATTGCATTACAACGAATATTACGAGAACCCAACTCCAATGCTACCGATTTTGTAAAACCAATTGCACCAGCCTTGGAAGCAGCATAATTAGTTTGACCGGCATTTCCAGAAACTCCAACTACAGAGCTAATATTGATAATTGAACCAGCACGTTGCTTCAAAAAAGTTTTCTGAATTGCTTTAGTCATATTAAAAACTGACTTCAAGTTCACATCGATAACCTGATCAAAATCAGCCTCTGACATTCTCATTAATAAATTATCCTTAGTAATTCCAGCGTTGTTTATCAAGATATCCACGGTACCAAATTCTGCCAAAACAGCATCTACAAAAGTTTGTGCTTCGTTAAAATCAGCAGCATTGGATTTATAACCTTTAGCCTTAATTCCCAAAGCATTCAATTCGTTTTCCAAAGCCTGTGCAGATTCTGCAGATGAGCTATAAGTAAAGGCAACATTGGCACCATTTTTAGCAAAAACTTCGGCAATTCCTTTTCCAATTCCACGACTTGCGCCAGTAATAATGGCTACTTTTCCTTCTAGTAATTTCATATTCAGTTAATATTTATTTTATTAGACTGTTATCCTTTGCAATCTGACGCAAATAAGCTTGATAACATTCGCCAAATATATAATAAAAATGCGGAATGAAAAAAATTACAATTTCAATTATGCCGTTTTTACAACTGCTTTCTATTAACCCAAAAACAGCAAAATTTAGCTTTTCTTTAAAAATGAATCCTACAATTCGTTATAATTTATTCAAAGAAAATGGGAAGAATTCCACTTCACTAAATATAACACTTACCTCAATTGAATTGAGAAATCACAATAAAAACAACAGCAAGTAAAGCCAAAAACAGTCCTATAATATTGTGTTTAGTAACTTTTTCCTTAAAAACAAGAATCCCCACAAGGCTGCCAATCACTATAATCCCCATATTCATCCCTGCAAAAACTGTCGAAGGATTTTTGGCAAAAGCCTGATGCGCCTTTAGATAAAACAAAATATTCCCGAAGTTAAAAACCCCAACCAAGCCCCCGAAAATGATGCTTTTGAAATTTATTTTAGTCTTTCTAAAAAGTATTTCATAGCCATTGAAAAGCAACATTATTACCAATGCTATCGAAAAGAGAACAAACAACGAAGTAGTAAACGGCACTGAAGAAGTCATCGCAATTTGCTTAAAAAGAAGATCAATCACGCCAAAACCAAGCAATACAAGCGTTGGGCAAATCCATTTATTCTCCTTGTTTTCGGTGGGTTTATCCAAAATAAGTATGATTGCCGGAAATCCAAACAAGAGTGCAGCCAACTTGAGTCCGCTAAATTGCTCCCCAAAAAACAGCCAAGCTCCCAAAATGGAGATAATCAATGATAACCGCTGAGCAACATCAGTTTTTACTATACCCATATTTTTTATCGAAGCCGCCAAAAAAAGAAATACAACAGGCAACAAAACCCCCAATAAAATGAAGAGTTCCCAAGGCGAAGAAGCGTCCAAAACTGCTAAATCCGGACTAAGGAAAGAATAACATAACGCCAAGGCAAATATATAATTACACCCAACAATTTGTATTGCAGACACCTGATAAGTACGTGCAATTTTAAAAATCGCTCCCACCGTCACACTGCAAATCACGCTCAGAAAAAGAAATAACATAGTTCCTGTTTTTTGTTTCCGCAAAATTAATGATTAAACCTAGAATGCTCATTAATTTCCTGCGTCAACAATTGTAAATCCTAATTAGTGCAATTATTTTTAATCAACTTTATACTATTTTTAATATTTTTTCAGTTCTATACAACTAAATTGCACTAAAAATAAATCATATATGGATACTATAAAAATACTTTGGGTTGATGATGAAATCGATTTGCTTAAACCACATATATTGTTTCTGGAGAAAAAAAATTATAACGTTACCACCTGTAATAACGGCCGTGATGCCATAGATATTTTTGAAGAAAATAATTTTGACATCGTTTTTCTTGATGAAAACATGCCCGGAATGAGCGGTTTGGAAACATTATCGGAGATGAAGGAGAAAAAATCTTCAATTCCGATGATTATGATTACCAAAAGTGAAGAAGAATATATAATGGAAGAAGCCATTGGTTCCAAAATCGCCGACTATCTTATCAAACCGGTAAATCCAAATCAGATTTTATTGAGCTTAAAGAAAAATTTGGATCATTCCCGATTGATTTCTCAAAAAACAACTTTGGATTATCAAAAAGAGTTCCGAAAAATCACTATGGAAATGGCTATGGTGAACTCTTATGAAGATTGGGTGGAATTGTATAGAAAACTAATTTTTTGGGAACTTGAATTAGAGAATATTAATGATCAGGGAATGATTGAAATTCTGGAATCTCAAAAAGTCGAAGCCAATTCCCAATTTGGAAAATACATTGAACGCAATTATGAAGATTGGTTTGCGCCAAAAGCCGATAAACCGATTCAGTCCCATAATCTGTTCAAGGAATTGGTTGTACCGGAAATTCAGAAAAAAGACAAACCAGTACTTTTTATTGTTATAGATAATTTGCGTTACGACCAATGGAAAGCATTTGAAAATGTTGTTGGCAATTATTACAAACTCGAAAAAGAAGTGCCATATTTCTCCATACTTCCTACCGCTACACAATATGCCCGAAATGCTATCTTCTCAGGATTATTGCCACTTGAAATGGAGAAACAGTTTCCGCAATATTGGAAAAATGACCCTGAAGAAGGTGGTAAAAACTTATACGAAGCCGAGTTCTTAACCGCACAAATCAAACGTTTAAGATTGGATATAAAAGAAGATTATTTCAAAATCACCAATCTCGCAGGCGGTAAAAAACTCGCAGAAAGCTTTAAATCACTAAAAGACAACGATCTTGTGACGGTGGTTTATAATTTTGTTGATATGCTTTCGCACGCGAAAACTGAAATGGATGTTGTAAAAGAACTTGCATCTGACGACAAAGCCTATCGTTCCCTTACTCTGAGCTGGTTTAAAAATTCCCCTTTACTGGAAATTATTCAGCAAGCACAAAAGTTAGGTTTCAAATTGATTTTGACTACAGATCACGGAACTATTAATGTAAAAAACCCATCAAAAGTGGTTGGCGACAAAAACACCAGTCTAAATCTTCGTTACAAGACAGGGCGTAGTCTGACCTATGAACAAAAAGATGTTTATGCAGTAAAAGAACCTAAACTTATCGGTTTACCTGCCATAAACATGAGCAGTTCGTATATTTTTGCAAAAAATGATTTGTTTCTGGCTTATGTAAACAACTACAATCATTATGTTAGCTATTACAAAAATACCTATCAGCACGGCGGAATTTCATTGGAAGAAATGATTATTCCATTCCTTGTTTTTAATCCGAAATAAAAAAGTAAGCAGTTTTCAGTTTTGGTAATCAGTTTCACTGGCGAAAATATCGAGAATAAATTCGCAACATTTTATAGATTTAAACCTGGACCTAACAGATTTTAAAATTTGTTAGGTCTAAACATATTATTACAATTCTTAAATTTGCATTTTATACTAAATAGAATACTTCCAAAAATGACAATTACATTTTCAATAGAACAACTCCCAGAAGTTGCACAGCAAATTTTAGATCAAAACCCTAACAAAGTTGTTCTTTTCAATGGAGAAATGGGGGTTGGCAAAACCACTTTAATCAAACAGCTTTGTAAAACATTGGGCGTAAACGACGCTACCAGCAGTCCAACATTTTCATTGGTTAATGAATACCAAACCAACAACAACCAAACAATCTATCACTTTGATTTCTACCGATTAAACAAAGAAACAGAAGCACTGGACATGGGAGCCGACGACTATTTGTATTCTGGAAATTGGTGTTTCATCGAATGGTCCGAAAAAATTGCAAGTTTGATTCCCAATGAGCATACGATCATTGAAATAAAATTATTACCAACCGGTGAGCGTTTATTACAGTTAAATTAGAAATGTTAGAAAACAATAAAATAATCATTATTCCATTTTCACCCGAATACAGGGAAGCCATAAAAATTTTAAACTTGGAATGGCTCCAAAAATATTTTAGGGTTGAATCCAAGGATGAAAAAATATTATCCGATCCCCAAGGCGAGATAATTGATAAAGGCGGAATGATTTTTTATGCACAATACAACAATCAGATTGTCGGAACAATATCACTATTGAAAATTGATTCCTTTACATTTGAATTGTCCAAAATGGCTGTATCCGATGGAAATCAAGGATTGGGTATTGGCAAAAAACTGATCGAACATTGCTTAAATGAAGCCACAAATAAAGGAATCCGGAAACTGATTTTATATTCCAATCGAAAATTACATCCTGCAATACATTTGTATGAAAGTTTTGGTTTCAAGGAAATCTCATTGGAAGATGGTATTTATGAAAGAGCAGATATCAAAATGGAAAGAAAATTATTTCAAAATTAATATGTTTTATTAGGTGTTCCAAACATCATACTTTGAATCTTTTTTGTAAATTGTACCACTAATTCCATTACATAATGTCTTTAAGCCCATTTACAAAAGAACAATTACTACCTCAGGAAGAAAAACTAGAAATTGCCAGACATAAAAGCCAACTTTTTATAGGAATTCCAAAAGAGAACAGTTTCCAAGAAAGACGCATTTGCTTAACGCCAGATGCCGTGAATTCGCTTACATATCAAGGACATAGGGTAATGATTGAAGCCGGAGCCGGAATGAGTTCCAGTTATAGTGACAAGGAATATAGTGATGCGGGAGCCGAAATAAGTCAAGACACTAAAAAAGTTTTTGGCTGTCCAATGATTTTAAAAATAGAGCCTCCTACGATTGCCGAAATTGAAATGATGAATCCAAAAACCATCTTAATCTCGGCAATTCAGTTAAAAACAAGAAAAAAAGCCTATTTCGAGGCCTTATCTCGAAAAAAAATAACATCCCTTGCTTTTGAATATTTAAAGGATGAAGATGGTTCCTACCCTGCCGTAAGATCCTTGAGCGAAATCGCAGGAACTGCATCCATACTCATTGCCGCCGAATTAATGATTACCAATGAATTTGGAAAAGGTTTATTATTCGGTAATATTACAGGAGTTGCACCTACCGAAGTAGTTATTCTTGGAGCAGGCACAGCAGGCGAATTTGCCGCCAAAACCGCTATTGGGCTTGGAGCCAGCGTCAAAGTTTTTGACAATTCAATTACCAAACTCCGCCGATTGCAAAACAACCTTAGCCAACGCATTTTCACTTCAACCATACAGCAAAAATCACTATTAAAAGCGCTTAGACGTTGTGATGTAGCCATTGGTGCCATGCGAGGATTGGAACGTTGTCCTGTTGTAGTCAATGAAACAATGGTTGAACACATGAAAAAAGGAGCCGTAATTGTTGATATCAGTATCGATACCGGTGGTTGCTTTGAAACATCCGAAGTGACTACTCACGAAAAACCAACTTTTATCAAAAGTAACGTTTTGCACTATTGCGTACCAAATATTCCTTCTCGCTATTCCAAAACGGCATCGCTTTCGATAAGCAATATCATAACGCCTTATCTACTGCAAATTGCCGAAGATGGCGGTATAGAAAGTGCTATCCGCTGCAATTCAGGCCTAAAAAACGGTGTTTATCTATATCACGGAATTCTCACCAACAAGGCAATTGGCGACTGGTTTGACTTACCGGATAACGATATTAATTTAATTGTTTTTTAACTAAACTTTCCCCTACCTTTGCCGAAAAAATAAATATGAATTTTATACAGCGTTTTGCTTACTATTTAATAGGTTTAATAATGGGAGCATTTGTAGTCGCAGCCATTTTCAGCGGAAAAGACACCCGTTGTAATTATTTCCCAAATGCAAGAGTTTTAAAAGATTTAAGCACAAAACCTTTTTATTATTCCGATAAAGCTTCTCTTATTTTATCCCAAAAATGGATTGATACCACCGATATCAAGAACACGTTAAAACTTGGAGATGTTGATTTTGACAATAGCAATATTCCGTTCAAAAAAGGAAAACTTTACGTTATAGAAGGCAAAACAAAAAAAAATCAGGAAATCATAATCAAAGTGATCAATTATGAGAACAAAGCCATTCTCGAAGACATCACCAAAAAATAAATCCACCAAACTCTTCCTCTCGAAGAGTTTTTTTTTGCTTAACTTGAACTCGATTAATAAAACAGATGTCGCTCCGATGGAGCTTAAACACGGTTTCATTTTTCCTTTCTATAAATAGTATGCTCCTACGGAACTCCATTTTTTTGAAAGAGACTAAATTTAGTCGCAGAGTGTCAGGATATTTATAGGAATTAACAGTGATTAAGTATATCAAGAGCTCTGTAGGAGCGACATACAAAAGCATACTAATAATCGAGTTCAGGTTTATAAATAGGGCTTGCTGAAAAAGTTTATTCTTAAGCAATGACAATAGTTAAAAAATAAAATTTCGGAATCAGGTGCAAGGCTCTTATTGTTGCAACCTTAAAAACCGCGCATTTTTTTTCAATTTTTTATCAGAGCCAGCGGTTTTAACCGTTGGCAACAATAGAAAGAAATTTGGTTTACATTACGTTTCCCACGGTTAAAACCGTGGCCTATGGTGGAGACTTTTTATTGGTTTTGAAAAAAATTCATTCTATTGGATGTTTCACAAATAACATTTACGACTTCTGTATTTTGGATAAAAAAATCGAATTAATAAGGATTGGTTTTTCAGCAGACCTTAAAATAAATTCAGAATTTGAAGGATCGGAACAATAGACAAAAAAAACCATAATTCAAATCATGAATTATGGTTTCTATGCATTATCGCTATTTAGCGATTTGATTTAAATTAACGTTGCGCCAAATAAGCTAGAACATTTTTTTCTATACGCTCATTAATATTTGAAATATCGGCTTTTACGAATTTCTCTCCAAGAATATTTTCATATAACTCTATATATCTGTCCGAAACAGTTTCAATATACTCGTCAGTCATATCAGGAATTTGCTGACCTTCTTGTCCTTGAAAACCATTTTGAATCAACCAGCGTCTCACAAATTCTTTTGACAATTGTTTTTGCTCCTCACCTTTATCCTGTCGCTCTTGATAACCCTCTGAATAGAAATAACGAGAAGAATCCGGAGTGTGAATTTCATCAATCAAAACGATAACTCCATCTTTGGTTTTACCAAATTCATATTTGGTATCCACCAAAATTAAACCACGGCTAGCAGCAATTTCGGTTCCTCTTTGAAACAAGGCACGAGTGTATTTTTCTAAAACCAAATAATCTTCTTCGGTAACGATTCCTTTTTCAAGAATAGCTTCTCTTGAAATATCAGCATCATGTTCTCCGTTATCGGCTTTTGTTGTTGGTGTTATAATGGGTTCTGGAAACTTATCATTTTCTTTCAATCCTTCTGCCATCGTAACTCCGCAAATTTGTCTTTTGCCAAGAGCGTACTCACGTGCTGCATGACCGGAAACATAACCACGAATTACCATTTCCACTTTAAAAGGTTCACATAGATGACCAACAGCAACACTTGGATCTGGAGTGGCAATTAACCAATTTGGTACAATATCCTCAGTCAATTCCATGAATTTTGTAGCAATCTGATTCAAAATTTGACCTTTATAAGGTATCCCTTTTGGCAAAACCACATCAAAAGCCGAAAGCCTGTCAGTAGCTATCATTACAAGTAAATCGTCATTAATATTGTAAACTTCCCTTACTTTTCCGCGATACACTGATTTTTGATTCGGAAAATTAAAATTGGTAGTGGTAATTGTATTGCTCATTAGTAGTGTGTTGTTGTTATTTTTATGAATGCAAATTTAAAACTAATTAATAGAGAACGCAAGGAAAACGAAAAGTTCTGGCTGTAGGCTAAAAAGTAATATTATCAGATTTTCAAAAACCAATTATATTGAGTCAAATCATCACATTATCAAATTAAATTGCAACCTTAATCTCTTCCAAAATTCCTTTTAAATACTTTGCCACTCCGTCTTCGGTATTCGTGGAAATGACTTCCAGATGAGACAACTTGGTTTTCAGATTGTCTGGTGCATTTCCCATAATTAATCCAATTCCTGCGGCATTCAACATTTTTTCATCATTAAAACCATCACCAAAAGAAATTGCCTCTTCAAAAGAATATCCTTCCAATTCTAATATTTTGGAGATTGCAACACTTTTATCGACTGACTTATCCATAAATTCCAAGCAAATCGGCAAACTAAAAGCATGACTGAAGACATCCAAATGACTTTCAAGAATTTTTTCTTTTAAATCAACCAATTTTTGATGATCGTCATGTGTGAAAAATATTTTTATGGCATTGAAATCTTCCAATTCAGCAAAATCAACAACTTGCGGAGGATAAGTCAAATCCTTTTGAAAAGCGTTTAATTTTTTATTCGTTTTGGAAGTTTGCCAAACTGTTTCCCTAAACAAAACAGTTGTAATCTCCGGGTCGATATCCAATGACAAAACCGATTTCACGGAATCCCCATTCATATCAAAAGAATACAATAATTCTTTTTTTGGCGAATGAATTCTGGCACCATTTGATGTCACCAAATAAACAGGAAAATCCAAGCTATCAATAATTGCCATGGCATCCATGTGATGACGACCTGTCGCAACAATAATTAGATAATTTTGTTTATGAAGTTCTTGAAAAACAGATTTGGTATAAGCTGATATTGTGTGATCCGAGTTGAGTAATGTCCCGTCTAAATCGCTAATTATTACCTTAATTTTTTGTTTCGGCATTTTTAATTTCAATTTCATTTTAATCCCTGCAAAATTATTGTTTTTCAACAACATACCCAAAAAGTTAGCTCCATATAAAACGTATTTAACGTAATTATATAGATCTGTTAACGCAAAAGAGAGAAACTCGGCAATTGAGTTTCTCTCTTAAAGTTTTAATTAAAAACACATTAATTACTGAGTTTGCTTAATAATCATTGTTTTCGATTTGTTTATAGGCATCAATCACTTTTTTCACCAAACGATGACGCACGATGTCTTTGTCATCCAAATAAATAATACCAATTCCGTCGACATCCTTTAAAACTAGCAAGGCTTCCTTGAGTCCTGAAATAGTTCTTCGTGGTAAATCAACTTGACCTGGGTCGCCAGTAATCATAAACTTGGCGTTTTTACCCATGCGTGTCAAAAACATTTTCATCTGTGAATGGGTTGTATTTTGGGCTTCATCCAAGATTACAAAGGCATGATCCAGCGTCCTTCCTCTCATAAAGGCCAAAGGAGCAATTTGAATAATCCCTTTCAAGATAAAATCTTCCAACTTCTCATTGGGCAACATATCGCGCAGCGCATCATACAAAGGCTGCATGTAGGGATCCAGCTTTTCTTTCATGTCACCTGGAAGAAAACCTAGATTTTCTCCCGCCTCTACTGCCGGTCTTGTAAGAATGATACGCTTAACCTGCTTTTCTTTCAATGCTTTTACGGCCATTGCAACACCTGTATAGGTTTTTCCGGTTCCAGCAGGGCCAACAGCAAAGACCATATCATTTTTTTCCATCGTATCCACCAGCAATTGCTGATTTGGAGTCATGGCTTTAATGATTTTGCCGCCTACGCCGTGAACTAAAATTTTGTCGTGACCAAATACTCGAGTTTCCTCTTGGGAATCGCTTTGAATTACTCGTTCAATTACATTATCATCTATAGTGTTATATCTGGTAAAATGTAGCATCAAACGCTGGAATCTCATTTCAAATTCATCTAAAACATCTTTGTCGCCAAATGCTTTCAGAGTAGTGCCCCTCGCAACAATTTTTAGTTTTGGATAAAATTTCTTGATTGACTCTAAGTGTGAGTCGTGTGTTCCCCAGAAATCTTTGGGAGCAATGTCTATGAGCTCTATGATTCTTTCGTTCAAAATAAGAAGTTTTTAAGTTAAATTAATTGAGTTAATCAATTCAATCCTTGGGCTGCAATAACTATATCACAGTTTTTAATTTCTAAATAGATAAATAACACTAAAAACATCTTTCCAGAATTTGGGTAAATCTGGTTTTAATTATACATTGGCTCTTAACTTTTTCAACATTTCTTCATTCAATAAATCAGAAGGTTTAATTGATAAAATTTCACAAAGATTGTTATTAAGAAGCAAATCAATCTCTGTTCCGTTCAATACTTCAATTTTTTCCTTTTTAAGTTTAATTTTTTTGTTTAAGATAACCGATTTGGACTTTTTGTCTTTCAAAATAATTTCTTGACCAAATGAATCTATAGTAACAAATAAAAGAAATAAAATAAAAATAAACTTTGACATAGATTTTGTTTTAATTCAAATGAAATTGTGTTTAAATAAAGTATAAAATACTTTAGCTTTGCATTTTTCAAATTTAAGAAAAAAAAAGTTTCTTATACTGTAAAGCGCAATAGTTATAAACAATTTTATGTCAATAATTACCCTTACTACCGATTATGGCTTGAAAGACCACTTTGTTGGTGCATTGAAGGGAAAGATACTATCCGAGTATTCTGACGCTTCCATTGTTGACATTTCTCATTACATTGATCCATTTAACACTGCCGAAGCCAGTTACATTATTTCAGCCTCTTATAACAGCTTTCCAAAAGGCACTGTTCATATTATTGGAGTCGATTTGGAATCCAATAAGGAAAATCAGCATATTGTTATGCAATGGAACGACCATTACTTTATCGCGGCCGATAATGGGATATTAAGTATGCTGTCGCAAAAGATTATTCCTCAAAAAATAGTCACCATAACAATTCATGATCGCTTGCACAGCGAAGCAACCGATCTTGATGTCTTTGTGAAAGTAGCCTGTCATATTGCCAAAGGAGGAGTTCTAAGCGTAATTGGCAAGGAAATTACCGCCTTAAAAGAAGTAACCGATTTACAAGTCGTTTTGACGGAAGACGGAAACCAGCTAAAAGGAAACGTGATCTACATTGATCATTTTGGAAATGTGGTAACCAATATTTCCAAAAAACAATTTTTGGAATGCTCAAAGGGAAGAGCCTATGAAATTGCTTTTAGAAATCAAACCATAAAAAATATTTTACCTTATTATTCGGCTATTGCCAGCTCTGATAAATTTCCTGTAAAATATTACGAAGGGCATAAATTGGCTATTTTTAATGAAGCCGGTTTTCTGGAAATAGCTATTTTCAGGAGCAATCCCTTAACCGTAGGATCTGCCAGTACACTATTGGGACTTAATTATAGAGATGTGATTACAATTAGGTTTAAGAATTAAGATTTTTGAATGAGGATTAAACATCATTTGAAAAAGAAAAAATGCACAATAAAACTGTATTTCCAAGCAAAAAAAGCAACATATCTAGGTTATCATTAAATCAAAAACTTAACCCAAAATCAATCCAATGATTGTACGAATAGTAAAATTAAGTTTTCATCAAGAACATATTCCCGCTTTTTTGGAAAACTTCGAACTAATGAAAGAAAAAATACGAAATGCACCGGGAAATCGCTTTCTGGAACTGTATCAGGACAAGGACAACAAAAGCATTTTCTTTACATATAGCTATTGGGAATCAGAAGCAGATTTGGAAAATTACCGTAATTCGGAGCTTTTTTATAATGTTTGGGAATACACAAAAAAACTATTCAATGCAAAACCCGAAGCTTGGAGCTTAGATAAATTAGTAAGTCTGCAATAATCAGTTGACTGATTTTAGTTTTCAAACTGAAAATTTCAGATTAAAAAACTTAGTATATTTGCGCCTCTTTGTGACAAATTAACGATTAAACAATAAACGAATTAACATCAAAATGAAATCAATCGTATTTCGCGAAATAAAATCCTTTTTCGGTTCACCAATCGGATATTTGGCAATTGCACTTTTCTTGATTGGGAACGGCCTGTTCCTTTGGGTTTTCGAAGGAAATTCTAATATTTTGAATAGCGGTTTTGCCGACTTGACTCCTTTTTTCACCTTGGCACCGTGGATTTTAATATTCCTTATTCCAGCGGTAACGATGCGCAGTTTTTCGGATGAAAAAAAACAAGGCACACTCGAATTATTGCTTACAAAACCCATCAGCCTTTGGGAAATTGTAAACGGTAAATTCTTGGGGGCTTTTTTATTAATTGTAATGGCGATAATCCCAACATTCATTTATGTTGCGGTAATTTGGAACTTAGGTTCTCCCGAAGGAAACATGGATATGGGAAGTACGCTTGGTTCTTATTTTGGTTTGTTATTCTTGATAGGAGCTTATTCTGCAATTGGAATTTTCACCTCGTCAATTTCGGAAAATCAGATTGTTTCCTTTATCATCGCAGTATTTTTATGCTTCTTTTTCTATTTTGGATTTGAAGGGTTAGCTTCTATTTTGCCAGGTTTTTCATCAATTATTAGTTATTTCGGAATGCAGGATCATTACAAAAGTATGAGCCGTGGTGTTATTGATACCCGTGATGTAATTTATTTTGCGACTATAACTGTTTTGTTCCTTTCATTCACCGTTTATAACTTAAAATCTATCAAATCATAATGAAATCGTCACTAAAAACTAATTTGCGAAAGCAAATACCCATAAATAAAAAGACGATAACATATATGACCCCTGACAAATAACATATTACATATATGAAAGCATTCAATATAAAAAACGCCAAATCGTTATTGATTACTGTTGCTGTTGCCTTCCTTTTAAACATCGCCAGTAATTTCTTTTTTCATCGTTTTGATTTAACACAAGATCATCGTTATACACTATCGCCAACCACTTTGAATATCATCAAGGAGGTAAAAGCTCCTTTATCCATAAAAGTATACCTTCAAGGAGAATTACCTGCCGAATTCAAGCGATTACAACTGGAATCAAGACAACTTTTGGAGGAATTTCAAGCATACAATTCCAATATTGTTATCGAATTTGTTGATCCGTTGGAGAACAAGGATGAGAGCATGGATAAAATCAAAGAGTTGTACAAAAAAGGGCTTACACCAATAAATATTACCGTTGATGATAAAGGGAAACAATCCCAATCAATGGTTTTTCCTTGGGCAATTGCAGTTTACAATAACAAGGAAGTCAATATTCCATTGCTAAAAAACATCATGGGAACCAATACTACCCAAAAAGTGATTGGTTCTGTTCAGCATCTTGAATATTCCATTTCTGACGGAATCAACAAAATTTCGAAAGGAAAACAAAAGAAAGTTGCAATCATAAAAGGAAATGGAGAACTTCAGGAAAGGCATTTTGCAAAATTCCTAATGCAAGTACGCGAAAGCTATTTTATTGGCCCATTTACTTTGGATTCGGTTGCCAAGGATCCAAATGGGACTTTAAAATCTTTGCATAATTATGATCTAGCCGTGATTGCGAAACCAACCGAAGCTTTTACCGACGAAGAGAAATTGGTTCTCGACCAATTTATTATCAATGGCGGAAAAACGCTATGGCTGGTAGAACAGGTCAATGCCGAAATGGACAGCCTTTACAATCCAACCGGAGCAACATTGGCATTTCCAAAAGATTTAAACCTAAACGATTTATTCTTCAAATATGGAGTACGCATCAATCCCGATTTGGTCAAGGATGAACAAGGAAGTCCAATAAAACTAGCCAGTGGAGAACAAGGAAGCGGAACTACCTATCAGGATTTTAACTGGAAATTTGCACCACTAGTATATCCAATCAGCAAGCATCCTATCGTAAAAAATCTGGGAGGCATCAAATTTGATTTTGCCAATGCAATAGATACGTTGAAAAACGGAATCAAAAAAACGGTGTTATTGCAATCTTCCCCTTATTCCAAAAAAATAGGGACTCCTGTGCAAATTAGCCTTAATATGGTTTCCGAGCAAACCTCTCCTGCTGATTATCCGAATAAAGGAAATATTCCGATGGCGGTTTTACTTGAAGGTTCTTTCCATTCCATGTTTGAAAATCGAATTCTGCCATTTGAGGACAAATCCTTTTTGAATAAGGGAAAAGAAAGCAAAATGATAGTGATATCGGATGGTGACATCATAAAAAACCAGCTGGATAAAGCAGGACAGCCTGTCGAGTTAGGATACGACCAAAGATCAGGAAATTTATATGACAATAAAGATTTTATGATGAACTGTGTCAATTATCTACTGGATGACAGCGGACTTATTAACATTAGAAGCAAGGATCTTGATTTACCATTATTGGATAAGGAAAAAGTATATGAAAACTATACTTTCACGCAGTTCCTAACTATCGGGCTTCCAATCTTGATTTTACTGTTGTTTGGCCTCGGATTTACATTCTTCAGGAAAAGAAAGTACCGAAAATAGATGTTAATAAAAAATTTGCATTACTAGAATAGTTTACAATATATTTGTAGAGTGTATTACAAATCGTATTTAAAAAAAGTACACCATTAAAAACAAAACAATACAGATGAAATTTATAGTATCGAGTTCGTACTTATTAAAACAATTACAAGTTTTAGGTAGTGTTATCAACAGCAATAATACCTTGCCTATCCTAGACAACTTTCTATTTGAATTAAATAATAGCGAATTAACTGTTTCGGCTTCAGATTTAGAGACTACTATGTCTGCTACATTGACCATCGACTCTACCAGCAAGGGAAGTGTTGCAGTTCCGGCAAAATTATTATTGGAAATCCTAAAAACTTTTCCAGAACAGCCATTAACATTTACGGTTGAGGAAAACAGTACTATAGAAATCAGCTCTAATTCGGGTAAATATGCCTTGGCGTACGCACCGGGTGAGGAATTCCCAAAATCAGTGAACTTGGACGAGCCATCAGTAACGTTGGTTCCTGCAGATGTTTTGGCAACTGCGGTTAGCAAAACGATCTTCGCAGCCGGAAATGATGATTTGCGTCCGGTAATGTCTGGGGTTTTCTTCCAATTTTCTCCAGAAGGCTTGATTTTTGTGGCAACAGACGCTCACAAATTGGTAAAATATGCCCGTTCAGATGTAAAAGCATCCCAAGTGGCAGAGTTTATTATGCCAAAGAAACCTTTGAATATTTTAAAAAGCATCCTAAGCACATCTGATGCTGAAGTAAAAATAGAATACAACGATTCGAATGCTACTTTCTCTTTTGATAACTACATTTTATTATGTCGTTTGATTGACGGGAAATATCCAAATTACGAAGCGGTTATCCCAAAAGAAAATCCAAACAAATTGATGATGGATCGTTCTCAGTTCTTGAGTTCTGTACGTCGTGTTGCTATTTTCTCTAACAAGACAACACACCAAATTCGTTTGAAAGTGGCTGGTGCCGAATTAAACATTTCTGCCGAAGATATAGATTACTCCAACAAGGCAGAAGAAAGATTGACTTGTGATTATCAAGGAGATGACATGCAAATTGGTTTCAACTCTCGTTTCTTGACTGAAATGTTGAATAACTTACAATCGGATATGATTATGCTTGAAATGTCATTACCAAACAGAGCCGGAATCCTTACTCCTATTGACGGACTGGAAGAAGGCGAAACCGTGACTATGCTTGTAATGCCAGTAATGCTAAACAGCTAATTACTTCAAAATACAAAACTAACCAAAACCATTTTTATATTTGAAAAACCAAGGCTCCCTAACCAGAGTTTTGGTTTTTTTTTGCTCTCACCCCACCCTCTTCGAAGAGAGGAATTAAACATCGTTTATTTAAATTATTGTTGATTATAATCAAAAACACCATCCCACAAAGCATCAATCTGGATGAGTGATTTTTCCAAGGAAAGAACTTCCCATTTGCCATTGATTTCTACACCAAGCCCTGTTCTCTTTAGTTTCAGCAAGGCATCTTTTACATCAAAATCAAGATTGGTATTTAATTCTGATAAAAACCAAGACTCAATTTGATGATCCAATTCTTCAGCTGATAACGGCGTTTCGCTTCTGCTTAAAAAGGCATACGCCAAAATAGTTTCCTTGAGTACTTCCTCTTCGGAAGAATTTAACAATGAATAAAATGCACCGCTATTGTTTCCCAAATTTTTGAAATAAAGACTATCAGAAAGCATTTTTGAATACCTGATCTTCTTGTTGACATAATTGTTATATTGGCGAAATAAATAAGCTGACAATATTCCCAACGCAATCAAACCCTGATTCAACGAGGTTTTACTATTCAAAAAATCAATAGCTTCCCCCGATTTATAAGCACCATACATACCTATCAATGCAGGAATTACCTTGGCGCTTAATAACGAGACTCCACCAAAAATAGCAGGCACCCATAAAAGCAGCTTATCAGTAGTTGACATCATTGGGATTGCATTTGGAAATATGGTTTCCAAATCATTTTTGGGAACACGCTTGAATATTTTTAGGACTATCGAACTAGGTTCAACGGGGATTCCTTTTAATTTTACTTTCTTCTTTTTCAGATAATCGGCGTCGCTATAATTGAGATAAATCATAACACGGTCATAGTATTCAATCTCTATTTCTTTTTTCCAAAAAAAGTATTTTTTTATCTTTTCCTTGGCCTTATGTTCCCCACGGACATACACTTCGTAGTCTTTAAAGGCGTTAAAGTCTATTTTCAAATCCAAACCAATCAAATCGGAATTCTTGAAGGCAACATCTAAAGTTTCCTGATCTACACGAGTATAATTACTGTGTTCCAGCACTTTTTGAAGTGTTTCCTTAAAAACTGAAAAGTCACTTTTACCAACAAAGCTCTTTTTCTCGTGTTTACTTAAATCTGGATCGAACAAGGCATAATGTTGCTTTAAACTCCGATTAAGATTAAAAGCTTCATAATGATAAAAATGCTCGATGATATCGAACAATTTTTTAAAATCATCAACTTTTTTTGGATCATCTGAAAAAGTTGCCAGTTGTTGTTCGAGTAAGAATTCCTTGTTAAAGGGAATATAATGGTCTCGTGTCATGTTAAATTTGGGATTTTTTTGATACGCTATTTAAAATACTAAATACGATTTGTCAATTGTAGTGCTAAAATGCAAAAATACCACTCCAAATTTAATTTTAAAACGATTTGTGTATTAAACTTTTTTTAATAATAATCTAGGATTTGCTCACCGAATACTGCAAAATACCTTAAATCACTCCCATTTTCTCCATTAGGAAAGTGGCACTCTTGTTTTTGCAGATGCCGTCACGAAGTTTGTAATCAAAATGCAATTCATCATTGCTGATTTCAACCTCAAAACATTTATTGGTTAGTGTATCTGGATATTCATTTGTAGTCAAACAAACCTCAATATCGTGAGTGGCAATAGCACCGATGGCTTTTTTGTCAATGACTTTCTTTACCACTTCAATAGTTCCGTTGCGTTTGTCATCTGAGTTGGTTCCTCTCAAAATTTCGTCAAGAAGTACAAAAGCAGGCTTTTCCTCCAATTCATCCATAATTTGCTTCAAGCGTTTGATTTCGGCAAAGAAATAAGACTCACTATCCGATAGCGAATCGGAAAGTCGCATCGAAACCAAAACGGGCAACGGATGTACGGATGCCTGACTGGCACATACAGGAGAACCCATACCTGAAAGCACCATATTGATCCCCAGACTACGCAAAAAAGTACTTTTGCCCGACATATTGGAACCTGTCAAAATCATGAAGGATTGTGGCTGAAACTGCACCTCATTCCCTACTCTGGTTAAAGGATTCAACAATGGGTGACTTAAATTGGAAAAAGCGATTTGATAATCAGAATTTAATTCAGGGTATACAAAATCAGGATTGTTGTATGCAAAATTGGCCAAGCTATTAAGCATTTCAAATTCACCAATCACTTCCAACCATTCTTCCAATACAATAGCGTGCTGTTTTTTCCAAGTAATCATCGATTTTAAAACGTGAAGATTGAAAAGGAATGTTCCGTTGAACAATATTGCGGTTACAAGGTTACCAATGCTTTCCATTTTGGAAAATAATTCGGCCAAATGCTGAAGATGAACACTTGCTTTCTGATTCTGAAAGTACAATTTTTGCTGTAACGCAATCAGTTTTTCAGACTGGAAACTTTCATTTTCAATTTTTTGTACCAAAAGACTGTATTGAGTGATAATCTTATTAATATTATCGGATTGGGCAATTTCAATTTGAATCCGTTTTGTAAAATTACCCAAAACGCCTAAATTAAGTACAAACAAAAAAGAGAAATACGTCAGGAAAACCATGTTTGATGTTATCAAATAAGCGATAAGTGAACTTGCTAAAAGAGCCGGAAACAGATAAGAAATTACTACGGCTCCTTTGGACAATGGCTTGCTATTGAAAACGCTCCATTGCAACAAGGTTTTATAAAACGTTTCGTTGTCCTGCCCTACTTTGGCGAAAGCCAAAAACTCTTGACGCCAATTTAGTTTTTTGCTTAACTCGGCTACAGCTTGGTGATTATCCACTATTTGGTCATTTGGCAGAAGTGTCAATAACTGCTTCGCCAATGTTTTTTTACCGATGAACGTGGCGGTTCTATTCAGATTTTGAAACAACGAATGTTCGCCAAAAATATCCAAGTCATAAGCATAGGGATGATGAAAATCATTGAATTCGGCACCATTTTTAAAGGGCATTGATTTTCGTTCCAAATAAGTTATTTCATTCTCATTGATTTCAACCAAGGCCGTTTTTACCTTTTTTTGAAATGATAATCTGGAATGAATTCTCATCAAAAAAAGAAAACCGGCAAACACTATAATTGCCGTTATGACAAATATTGATTCGCTGGTTTTTATGTAGTAAAATAAACTTGCCAGAAAAAGCAAAATACTGATAAGCCTAAAAAAACTGATCGTATTGTATTTGGCATTGATTGATTTGAGATCTAGTGAATAGTTTTGGCTATTGCTTTTATATATTTCCATTTTTCTTTTTTAATGAAAAACAAATGTAAGGAATGCAATGACAAAAATCTCAAATTACAAAATGCAAAATGCAAAAATCAAATTCAAAAATCTGAATTCTGAAATCTGAAATCTGAAATCTGAAACCTAAAGCCCCTCTTCATGTAATGCCAAAACAGGTACCGTTGAAATATTCGAGAATTTTTGAGTCAGGCTTGGTTGAAACAACTCCGAGAAGAAATTCCTTTTGTGAGTGATCATTGCCAGCATATCAATGTTTTTATGGGAAATAAAATCCAAGATAGTTTCCTTTACGTGATCGCTATTGGTTATTAAAAATTCCACGGATTCAAATTCGAATTCTTTTTTCCATTGATTTACCGTTTCATCACTAACATCTGATTTACTGGTTTTTACATACAGGCATTTCACTAGTGCATTTGATTTCTTGGCAATTTTTAGCACTTGTCTTAAAGCTCCTTTGTCCTTATCCCTGAAACGTGTAGTAAAACCAATGGTTTTGATTGGAGTAAATTCGGCTTCGACAGGAACGCTGAGCACCGGAACGTCAACAGCGGTTACTACCGCACCTGTATTCGAACCCATAAAAAAAGCTTCCCAGCCAGTAGCACCAGCAGTTCCCATAACAACAAAATCAATGTGTTCCTCCTTGATGGCTTTTTTAATACTGTAAATTAAATCGCCTTCCATGATTTTGTGGTTAAGTCTAATGTTTTCCAAATGCTGTTTTTGAGCAATCTCTCGAAGTTTTGGAATTTGTCCTTTAAACATATCATATTGTACCAATTGCATCGAATCAAAAAGCGTATAATAATTATCAGGGGTAAATGCACTTTCAACTACGGGCAATTCGAAAGTATGTAATAGTACGAGCTCACCATTGACAATTTTTGCAAATTCCAAAGCGTGGATAAAAGCGTTATTTGCCACTTCGGAAAAATCGGTTGGAAATAAAATCTTTTTCATTTTTATATGAATTTAGGGTTTATGAGGTATTAAGAATATTTAATTTGGATTGAAGTGAGTTTACTTAACAGATAAAATTGGAATATTGATATTGACAGCCAGTTTTTTGGAAAGGCTTACTTGAAATAGCTTTTCAAAAAAACCTTTGTGCTTAATATGTACTGCCATCATATTTATGCCATGTTCCTGAATAAAATTTAAAATTGCCCCTTCAATATCATCGCTCAAAACGGAATGAAAAACAACATCGGAATCCTTGAAAATGTTTTTGAAATCGGCAGCAAAATCGTCATTATTTACCTTGTGAGGCGGTTTTATATTCAAGCAATCGACGTGAGCGTTTAGTACTTTTGCCAAATTATTTACCTTTTGCAAAGCGTCAATATCATCCAAATGATATTTTGTCGTAAACAGTATTTTATTGATTGGCGCATACTCACAATTTTCAGGCACACCCAAAACAGTAACTATGGATTCGTCCATTAATTTGGTTAGTGTCGTACCTAAAAATATTTGTCTCAAATGGGTCGCCCCTTTTGTTCCCAAAACAATAAAATCGATGTTCTCCTCTTTGGAAATCTTGAGTACCTCGGCAACCAGACTGCCCTGCATGAGAACATTCCTGATTTGTATATGTGTCAAATCATTGGCTTGGGCAATATTTCTCAAGACAGGAATTTCGTCCTTATAATTTTCGAATTCGCTCAATTCCTCAAACTCATAAATTTCCTGTAAATAAATGGAAACATCCAAAAATGCAGGCGAATCCACTGCATAAACATGCAATGTTATAATTTCGGCATCGACCGCATCGGCTAACCTTAGCGCATATATGAAAGCGTTTTTGGAAGCATCGGAAAAATCAGTTAGAAATAGTATTTTTTTCATCTTTGGCTAATTTACTGATTGTCAATAATTCATATAAATTTACAAAATTTCATACAGATAAAGTATGATAATTATCAATTAGATTTACATAATTTAAAGTCGGCCTTGGAATTTGAAATTTGTCATTTGGAGTTTCTATTACTAAAGCGAATGACAAATTAGGGTTTGCTAAAAAAAACACAATAATACCATTTCGATATTTAAATTATTTTTTCCAATCATAATTTCTCACGCTAAGAAAATTTGAACACATGGAAGCTTTTTAATTATTTACTGTAAAACCTTGCACTTGATTTGTGATTTTAAGTCTTTAACATTTGATATCACTGATAAAAATACTTTTTCTGCAGACCCTAATTATGCTTACTTTTGCACAAATTTTTTGTTATGATCCAAAACGATTCCATAGTTGCCTTAGCCACTCCCTCGGGAGCTGGAGCCATTGCCATCATCCGTATTTCTGGCGAAAATGCCATTACTATTGGGCATTCGGTTTTTAGATCCATAAAAAACAAGGATTTAACACAGCAAAAATCCCATACATTACATTTGGGACACATTGTTGACGATCAGAAAACACTAGACGAGGTTTTGGTTTCCGTTTTCAAGGGTCCAAACTCGTATACAGGCGAAAACACTATTGAAATATCGTGTCACGGTTCAACTTATATCCAGCAACAAATCATTCAGTTATTGCTGCGAAAAGGATGTAGAATGGCCGATGCTGGAGAGTTTACGCTAAGAGCGTTCCTAAACGGAAAACTGGATCTTTCGCAAGCCGAAGCTGTAGCCGACTTGATTTCGTCAGACAATGAAGCTTCCCACCAGATTGCAATGCAACAAATGCGTGGTGGTTTCTCCAACGAAATTGCCAAACTGCGTGAAGAACTACTCAATTTTGCTTCCCTGATTGAACTCGAACTCGATTTTGCCGAAGAAGATGTGGAATTTGCCGATAGAACTCAATTTCATGAATTGTTGAATCGAATAGAATTTGTACTTAAGCGTTTAATCGATTCGTTTGCAGTTGGAAATGTCATCAAAAACGGAATACCTGTAGCCATTGTGGGAGAACCGAATGTGGGAAAATCAACGCTTTTAAACGCTTTATTAAACGAAGAACGCGCCATTGTTTCAGAGATTGCGGGAACAACCCGTGACACCATTGAAGACGAATTGGTTATTGGAGGAATCAGCTTTCGATTTATCGACACTGCAGGAATACGGGAAACCGCAGACGTGGTAGAAAGCATCGGAATCAAGAAAACTTTCGAGAAAATTGATCAGGCGCAGGTGGTTGTTTATTTGTTTGATGGTTTAAAGTTTCAGGTATCAAGTTCTGAATTCGTAACTGAAATTGAACAAATCAAAAACAAATACCCTTTAAAACCTTTATTGATTGTAGTTAATAAAAAAGATATTTTATCCGAAAACGAAATATTAAATATCACCAATCAACTCAAGGACCTGAATGCAAAACTTCTTTTAATATCGGCAAAACAGAAGATTGGTGTCGATAATTTAAAGAATGAGTTGCTTTCTTTTGTAAACACCGGAGCACTTCGCAATAACGAAACAATCATCACAAATACAAGACATTATGATTCCTTATTAAAAGCTTTGAAAGAAATCCAGAAAGTTAAATTTGGTTTGGAAACTGGTCTTTCCAGCGACTTAATTTCACTTGATATACGTGAGGCTTTGTATCAATTTGGGTTGATTACCGGTCAGGTTTCGAATGATGAATTGCTTGGAAATATTTTTGCTAATTTCTGTATCGGGAAATAAGTTGAATTATGGATGAATTTTGGATGGCACTCACCTACCATACTCCAGGTGATGACAATAAGGCTCATGACTATATGCAACGTTACCAGACCAAAAAGTAAATAAATGTGCATATCTGGAACTTAACCCTAACTAACCTTTTATTAACTTAGCAATTCCTTTAAACAGAAGGATTATTAATTTCTAGATCGGTAAATAAATGACAGTACAGGATTTAATTGGTAAATATTCCATTTCCGGAAGCAATCAGGATGACAGCAGTGAAATAAGCTACAAGGGTATTTTGACTTTAGCATTGGATGAATACAATCGGGTTGTCGCCCATTGGCTTATCAACAACAGCCAAGAACAAAAAGGCTACGGTTTCTTTAAGGACAATATCTTGGTAATTAATTTTAACTACAAGGGTGATGACCGCAAAACCTATAAAGGCGTTGCCGTATATAAATGCATAACCAAAGACGTACTCGAAGGATTTTGGTCCGAAAAACACGGAAACCCGCTCTATCTTGGAACCGAAAATTGCCTAAGAATGGAAAGTACCGAAAGGCTGAATTAAATAAAGGATTTCAAAAACCATAATTCCAGTGCTAAGAAAATCTCCTAACTTTGCTTTTTTTATTGCTCCGAACAGCCTGATGCCTCGAAATTACATAATTTTGCAGTGCATTAAATAACCAATTTCTGATAGCACTATATGAGCCATACATTTTCTGACAATAGCCAAATTGGATTGGTATCCACTTTTTCCGAACTTGTAAATACCGATTTTAAGGGAGAAATGAATGCACTGTGTTGGTACAGAAATTTGGAAGGTGATTTCAAAGAGATTGTAGACAAACTCCAGATCAAGGAAAACATAACAGAAGTTTATCCTGAAAATTTAATAGCACTCCAGTTGTCAGAAAAAGGAAATACAGCACGAGAAATTATACTAAATGATTTACGGTTGTTATCCGATTTTGGAGCTTCACCCTCCCTTAATTTATTGAAATGCTACGAACGGGATGATGAATTTGATTTCATCTCCACTGATGTCTATTCGTATCACGTTGATCGTTCACCCATTGCAACGGATACCTTTTTATGCACCTATCATGGAGTCGCAAGTGATATTGTTTCCAATGAACAGGCGGAGCAAAAAATACTAATTCCTGCAATTCGAGAAAGGCTTAAAGAGCTGCATGATGGTCCATCAGAGGAATTTGAAAACTTTTTAAAGGAAAATTATTTTGACTTGCATTATCAGGCACACCCCGGGGCAGTGCCTGTTAATTTAGGAGTAGGACATCTTTGGCGTCTGGCGGTAGATCATCCAAAACAACAAGTGCTGCCTTGTATTCACAGAGCACCAGTAGAAAATGAGGGAGAATATCGTTTGTTGTTGATTTGCTAAAAAACGTATTATAACTGCTTTTATTACGATACTATTTGTGCCGCTTTGGCAGTGCTTAGAAGAATCTTGCAAATTACAATCTATTTGCACCGTAAAAAATGCGCTGATAATAAAAAAAATCCCCTACTCACATTCATTCCATGCCTTTAAGTAAAGCTTTTATCCTAGCTTATTCAACCATGTCAAAATGATTTTTATTTCTTAATTTCTCAGTCTTTTGAAATCTCGGCACTTCAAAAAGAAAACCACTCCTGCACTAATTTATTCTCGATAGCTTCTGCGTTTTTATGAACAAACTCATTGGTATCCTTATCATAATTATAATCTGATGACCAGCTTTTATGATTTTTTGCCAAAGATTTTATACTGTTGCACACGTATTCAACTTCGGCTGTTGTTGTAGTGGGATGAATAGACATTCTAATCCACCCTGGCTTTTTCATTAAATCTCCCAAACTAATCTCATCTATTAGTTTATTAGACGCTTCCTGGTCAACATGCAATAAAAAATGACCGTAAGTCCCCGCACAACTGCAACCGCCGCGTGTTTGTATTCCAAATTTATCATTCAATAATTTCACGCCCAAATTGAAATGCAAATCGTCGATAAAAAAGGAAATTACTCCCAAACGATCTTGGTGTTGGTTGGCAAGAATTTTTATATTGCTAATGGGTTTCAAAGTCTCAAAAACATAGGTAACAATTTCGTGTTCACGCTTAAGGATATTGTCTATACCCATTTGCTCTTTCAACTGGATTGCCAAGGCTGTTTTTATCACCTGCAAAAAGCCTGGGGTTCCACCATCTTCCCTATCCTCGATATTGTCCAGATATTTATGTTCGCCCCATGGATTTGTCCAGAAAACAGTGCCTCCTCCTGGACAATCGGGAATCATGTTGTGGTATAATTTTTTATTGAAAACCAATACTCCTGAGGTGCCGGGGCCTCCCAAAAATTTATGTGGCGAAAAGAAAATCGCATCCAGGTAAGATTCGGGATCTTCGGGATGCATGTCTATTTTTACATAAGGCCCGGAACAGGCAAAATCCACAAAGCAAACTCCATTGTACTGATGCAGGAGCCTTGCCACGTCATGATACGGGGTTTTAATTCCCGTGACATTGGAACAGGAAGTTATAGAGGCTATTTTATAGGCCCTATCCTTGTATTTTTCCAATAACGCTACAAGATTGGCAAGACTAAAAAGCCCTTCTTCACAGGACGGAATCACTTCTACATCCGCAATGGTTTCCAGCCAAGAGGTTTGATTGGAATGATGCTCCATGTGCGATATAAAAACAATAGGTTTCTTTTCGGCTGGAATCTGGAAATAGGGAATCAGGTTTTCAGGAACTTTTAATCCCAAAATCCGTTGAAATTTATTGACAACACCTGTCATCCCGGTTCCATCAGTTAGTAAGACATCACTTGAATGAGCATTAACATGTTGCTTAATGATATGCCGTGCCTTATGATAGGATTTAGTCATCGCTGTTCCCGAAACAGTAGTTTCCGTATGGGTATTGGCAACAAAAGGCCCAAAATCATTCATCAATTTTTCTTCGATTGGGCGATACAGGCGACCGCTCGCTGTCCAATCGGTATAAATAATTTTCTGACAGCCGTAAGGGGAATCAAATTCTTGATCTATTCCAATAATATTGTCACGAAATTGCTTGAAATATTGTTCCAATGATATGGGGATTTCTTTAGTTGTCATCACATCTTATTTTTAAATTCAAATGTATTATTTTTTGATTAATACCAAATCTTTTTTTATTGCACTTTTACACATTTAAGAGCCAAATTAATAAAATATAATTATTTTAAAAGTTAAACGAACCTGTAAAATTAAAAATAATTCAATAATTTTCCATCTTTCAATAAACCACCCTCTCTCCTGATCTTCCTTATTCAATTCCCGAATTAAACACCACCCTCTTAGCTTCAAAATTTTATATTCTATAGTTTTGACAGACTTTATACCGCAAATCTTTTCTCCCAACTGAATTATTCACTATGAACGAAGAGTCAACCCAACAAAGAATCAGGAATCTGTACCAGATGCTTTTCGAAATGGCTACAGGAAATTTGGTTTTTCGTATTGACCAAAACGGGCTCGATGACAGACTCAATGAACTTGCTTCCATACTGAATTCGATAGCAGACGAAATGCACTCAAAAATTCTGAACATCGGCTTTGTAAATCCTCATTACCATTATCAAAATCTGGTTCAAATGACTTTTTCCCTCGACAAAAATTTTATCATTGAAGGTTTTAGTCCCAACTTGCCGCTTGTATTAGGGCACCAACCGGAACAGTTGTTTAATATGAACTTTGAGGAAGTATTGGCAACACAGGTTCAGACATTATGGAAAACCGTCAAAAACCAAATAACTGCTGACACTACTTTTCATGACACCCTTCAATTGCATTTCTTAACAGCTGAAAAACAAATAATACCCTCATTTTGCACAGTATCAAGACTTCTTTTTTCCAATAAAATTATAATCAGCTCCATTACAACCGCTCTCCAAGATATAATTACAGACAATGCAAATACTCCAGACACTGTTGTACCTAGACCGTCCGAAGCTGCAATTATCCAAAACGTTTACGAATATATCCGCAATAATCTCGAAGAACCACTCCCCAGCACAAAAGAATTATCCAAAATGTTCGGAGCAAACGAATTCACGCTAAAAGAGGGTTTCCGGCATTTCTTTAACACAAGTATCTACCAGTTTTATACGGAAGAAAGATTAAAAAAAGCCCACCTCCTGATTCTTCAAACAAAGATCCCATTAAAAGAAATAGCATTCATCAGCGGATATAATGACTACACCAATTTCTACAAAGCATTCAAAAAACGATTCAGCTACGCACCAAGCGAATTGAAACGTGACGATACAGAAAATAATACTGCCGTTTAGAAACATCCCGATTCCGACCCCACTCCTCTAAAGATATGACTTTTTCTACTCCCTCTTCTCTAGGGAAGACCAAGGTGACGATACTCCAAATTCTACTCCCTCTCCTTTGGAGAGGGTCGGGGTGAGGTTTTCCTCTTTTGCATACAAAAAATCCCAATACGCAAACAACTATCTAATTAGTTAACAGAATTTTACATTACAAATCAGTAAAATTATGACTCTGAAATTAGATACACCCAAATCCAAGGAAGCAACAGTCCTGACAATAAGCCTGCTATTAATTCTACTTTTCATTTATGCTGCATTAAGCAAGGCACTTGAATTTCAAAATTTCCAAGCACAATTAGGTCAATCACCTTTGGTTAGTGCTTTTACGGGATTCATTTCCTATTCTCTTTTGACTGTTGAATTCACAATCGCTTTATTACTGGCAATACCAAAGACACGCTTTCTCGGTCTGATCGCTTCTTTTACAATTATGGTAATGTTCACCGCCTATATAATTGTAATTCTCAATTATTCTTCGTCTGTCCCATGCTCCTGTGGAGGAATACTCGAAAAATTAGGATGGAAAGAACATTTGGCTTTCAACATTGTTGTTACAATTATGACGGCACTAGCTATTTTGATACTATCCACTCATAAAAAACGTATCCTTTCTCAACTGGCACTAATTTCAATTTCAAGTACCGTCATAATCATACTACTATACCTTACCTCAGAAAACGAAATACATCTGGAAAACCCATTCATCCGCCGTTTTATCAAGGGTTCGGCAATAAAAATAGCCGAAACCGATCTAAACAGTAATTCCCAATATTTTGCGGGTACAGATGGTAACAGCATTTACCTTGGGGATAACCTCGCTCCCTTGCACATTACCGCTTACGATACTACTCTGCAAACAAGGCAGCATTATAAAATTCACTTGGAACGGGAAGACTTCCCTTTCAGTTCGGTTCAGGTACGCATAATCCCTCCCTATTTTTACCTATTGGATGGAACCGTACCTGTCATTTATAAAGGAAACATGGCTAACTGGAAGGGAAAACTCCTGATGCACGACAACAATCACTATTTCTCCAAAGCCGAAATTATTGATCCTGACAGAATTGTGTTCCGTGCCCAGGAACTTAAATCTAGAAATAATATACTCGGAACTTTCACTTTTTCCGATACCCTAAAGGTAAAGTATGCCCCCAGTCTGCTTCAAAAACAAATTGACGGTTTCTTCGATACCGACGGCATGATGCAGTATGACAGCCAATTGCAAAAAATCATTTATGTTTATTACTACAGAAACCAATTTATAGTGGCAGATAAAAACCTCCAACTTGTATATCGTGGAAATACCATAGACACTACTGCTCATGCCAACATAAAAGTGGTACATATAAAAGAGACAGGACAAAGAAAAATGGCTTCACTATCTACAACAGTCAATCAGCTTGCTGCAGTTTCAGGAAATCTATTGTTTGTCAATTCAAGACTAATCGGACGCTATGAATCAAAAAAAATGTGGAAGGAAGCGTCGATCATAGATATATATGATATTTACAAAAAAACCTATTTATCAAGCATCTACATCTATTATGCCGACAAAAGAAAAGTGCAGTCTATTTTGATATCGGGCAATAATTTATATGCGATCATAGGTCATCATGTACACAAATACCGTTTAGACAAAACCCTTACATCGTCTAGAATTACAAACAACACAATCACATCTACAAAATAGTCAAGCAAAAAACAGATAAACACTGAAGACACAAATGCTATTTAAAATATAAGATAATCCAGCCAAGGAGGCTGTCCGAAAAGGGCAGCCTTTTTTATGCGGCAAATTTTAGGAATTGATTTTTCGTTGGTTGATTTATGAAAAAATATTCTGTTACGGTTTTAAAAATGTAAATTTCGACTTCTATAACTCTATTTCGAACTCGCACAGAAAATTTTATATGAGTCTTGCGCTTTTTATTGTTATTTGCCACCATTTTTCTAAAATTGTGTCCAATAGCCATCAATAGAAATTCCATTTCTACTTTTTCCATGCCTTTGAAAGTGAATCTATTAAATTTATTGTTACTTTTTAGCTGTCCAAAGACGGCTTCAACCTCTATTGGGCGTTTACTTCGATGTTCGAGTCCTTCTTTACTGGTAAGGAGCTCTTTTGCTTTGGTTCTTAATTGGTTCAGACGGTGGTTTACTTCTATTGTTCTGTTTCCTTTGGCTTGATGGCACAAACTTCTAAGTGGGCATCCATCACATCTTTTGGCTTGATAATAAAACACTTGTGATTCGTATCCATTGGCCGATGTCCGTTTTCCACTGCCAATGTTTTCCATTCTTTGTCCCATTGGACACACATAAAAATCCTGCTGTATATTGTAGAACAAATTCTGGACAAGAAACGGATTGTCCTTCATTTTTTTCTTCTGCTCTTTATGAAAATAATTATACTTCACATAGGCTGTTATTTCTTTGCTTTCAAGCATTTCGTAGTTTTCCTCGCTTCCATAACCAGCATCGGCTACTACTGTCTTACTTTGTTTTTGATACCTTTTTTTAAATTCCTCCAGATGGGATTTTAAAGTCGTAGTGTCGTTTGGTGTTTGATGGATCGTTACGTTTGTAATGAATTGATTTTCTGTGGATATCTGGGGATTGTATGCAGGTTTTAACTGTCCGTTTTTCATATGGTCTTCCTTCATTCTCATAAAGGTAGCGTCAGGATCAGTCTTGCTGTAGGAGTTTCTATTGCCTAAAACCACTAAATCTTTTTCGTATTTTTCGAGCTTTGGCAGATGTTCCGCTTGAAGCTTTTGAAGCTCTTTGGTTGTTTTTTTGTTTGGCTCTTTGAGCTTTTTATTTAGCTCAGCCAATTTTTCTTTTAACTCTTCCGAGTTTATTTTTTTTGGCAATTCTTCCTTGTTAATCTCTTGGTTGTCTGATGCTATGCTATTTTCGATATCCGATAAAATACTATTGATTTTTACTTCGAGTTTTTCTTTGTATTTCTCTATAGAACCTCGCCAGACAAAGGTGTATTTATTGGATTTGGCTTCTATTTTTGTTCCGTCGATAT
>Ga0308157_10001112_pt1 | contig 63201 bp, 52 predicted proteins | sample PhyBR1_FD_201035 | JGI IMG/M metagenome (GOLD analysis project Ga0308157, IMG submission 201035) | Phyllosphere microbial communities from UC Gill Tract Community Farm, Albany, California, United States - DLSLB.R1 | ecosystem: Host-associated > Plants > Phyllosphere > Unclassified | place: USA... | reverse complement strand
TCGGCGGTGAAAAAGATTAAGAATCGCGCCGAGCTGGCCGCTTTCAGCGAGCAGATTTTCCGGCGCGACGAGCCGCTGCTCGTGGGCCCGGCCGAGGTGCTGCACCTGGGCTTCAAGGAGGAATTCCCGCAAAAGGATGCCTTTTTGGTAGAAACGCTCATCGGCCCCGATGGCGCGGCTAAGTTCCTGGAAATCACGGGCGGCTTGCTGACCTCGTACGACGAGAAAGGCCAACTGCAAATCGAGGTATTCGAGGCTAGCGAGGCCCTGGCCACCGGCGAGGTGCTGAGTTTGGAAGAGAAATTCCTGGCTGGCGAAGGACAGAATATTACCCCAGCCCGCTACGCCCACGACCCGGCCGAGCGCCAGCGCATCTCGGATGAGGTGAAGCGGGTGCTGCACCAGGTGGCCGAGATTTTGCATATCGAGGGCTACGCCCGCATCGACGCCTTTGTGCGCGTGCGGCAGTCGGGCGCCATTGAAGTGCTTATTATTGAGGTCAATTCCTTGCCCGGCATGACGCCCGCAACCTGCATTTTCCACCAAACGGCGCTGGCTGGGTACACGCCCTACCAGTTTATCGACCGGATTCTGGATTTTGGCAAGGCGCGGCAGGCGAAGGCAGTGGCTAGCAGTACTTAAGCCCGTTCGTCATGCAGAGCGTAGCGAAGCATCTCGCATGGCGCAGTAAATTCTAACGTTCGCAAACGTCAGCACGCGAGATGCTTCGCTGCACTCTGCATGACCTCTCCTAAACTATGTCTTTTTTTAAATCTGATACCTGGTTCGACGTTTTCAAGCACCTGGCGCTGATTGTGGCGCTGGGGGCGGCGCTGGTGCTGGGCTTTTTTTACGTGTACCTGCCCATTACCACGCACCACGGCGAAACCATCGTGGTGCCTAAGGTGACGGGCATGAACCTGGCTGACCTTGAGAACTACCTCGACGAGCGTAACCTGGCCTACTTCGTCGATGATAGCAGCTACGCGCCGGGCACCCGCCCCATGCAGGTGCTTACGCAGGAGCCCGCGCCCGGCGAGAAGGTGAAGCAGGACCGCAAAATCTACGTTTCGGTGGCTATGCGCCGCCCGCCGGTTATCAAAATGCCCAAGCTGACGGATGGCTCGGTGAAAAATGCCCAGCTCATTCTGGCTAGCTACGACCTGGTAATCGGCCAGATAAAGCTGGTGCCCAACGTGGCGAAAGACGCCGTACTGAAGCAGTTGGTGAGCGGCCAGGAGATTGCGGCCGGCGCGCCCATTGCCAAGGGCACCAAGGTGGACTTGGAAGTAGGCGACGGCCTGGGGAACACCGAATTTGAGGTACCCAACCTCGTGAATATGCCCGAGGATGAGGCCCGTACCCTGCTTGCTGGCCAGCACCTCGAAGTGGGCGAAGTTTTCAAGCAAGCTGCCGAAACCGGCCAGGCCCCGGGCACCGTGGTGCGCCAGCGGCCAGCGGCCACTACGGGCGCGACCATCCGCATGGGCCAGCTGGTGGACTTGTGGATAGCGGAGTAATATTTTACGTATGAAAAACGTCTGTCGGGGGAGGGCTGTGAAGCACTCGCCGTGGCAGACGTTTTCTGTGAGGATAAACTTGATAGTTATGCGTTCACTTCTCCGCTTACTAGGGTTGCCGGCGCTGCTGCTGCCCCTGCTGGCCCAGGCCCAGACCACGCCCCTCGTGCTAGTGCCCCAGCCACTAGCCGCCGACCCTAGCCGGGCCTACGTGCCCGCCGCGGGCGGGGGCGCCACCCAGCGCACAGCCGCCCTAACGCTGCCTTTTTTTGAAGATTTTACCTTGCCGCGCGATGGGCAGCCTAGCCCGTTGCGCTGGCAATCGGCCACCACCACCTACCCCAACGGGGGCCTGAATGAGCTGCACTACGCCGGTGGCGGGGCCTACGTGAGCAACCGGCTGGCTCGCGAGCCCCTCACCCGCGGCACCGTCACGCTCGATGGCTTGCGCGCCAATGGCCAGCCCTACTCGCCGGGCTCAGCCTCGTTTTACAGTGCTACCGATACGCTTACTTCGCAGCCCATCGACCTGAGCAGCTACTCGGCCGCGGCCAACCTGTACCTCAGCTACGCCTGGCAGGCGGGCTCGCTAGCGGGGGCGCCGGTAGCCAGCGCCAGCGGCGCACCGGTATTTTTGACGCTGGAATTTCTGGACAACGTAGGACGCTGGAACAGCATCTGGACCTACAACGGCGAGAATAAAGTCACTCGTTTTCGGCAGCAGATTTTTCCGATTAGCCAGGCGAGCTACTTTCACAGCAACTTCCGGTTTCGGTTTCGGGCCTCGGGCAACCAGGCTTCCAGCCGCGATGCTTTTGGGGTTGACTACATCTACCTCAACGCCAACCGCACGGCTCGGGATACTGTCTTTCAGGATATTGCTACTAGCCGTGGGCTGAGCAGCCCGCTCCAGAACTACACCGCCATGCCGGCCTGGCAGTACGCCGCCAGCAGCGCGAGTCCCCTCAACCCCGCCATGACGGCCACCGTCAACAACCTGCTGCCTAGCGGCAACCCTACGCCCATCAGCTGGCAGGGCACGGTGCGGGCGCTAGCGGGCAGCGGCTTTGGGCCCGCCACCTGGGTTAGCGGCAACCAGCCGCTGCTGGCTGGGGCGCGCCAGGTAGTTATCAGCGGCGATGCGCGCACGGCGCCCCTGCCGGCCACCACTACCCCTAGCCGCTACCGCTACACGCTAGCCCTGCAAACCAACGAAACCAACCCGCTCACACTCTCCAACGACACCACCTACCGCGACCTGGAGCTAGGCGAATACTATGCCTTTGACGATGGCACGGCCGAGTCTTTTCTAACCTTGCCGGCCCAGAGCACGGGGCCTGTTTCATACTATGCCTACCCCATCACGGCGGCTAAGGGCGACCAGGTGCGGGCCATTCGGCTAGCCCCCGTTTTCAATAATATTCCGCTAGCCCAGGGCGGCGAAAACTTCCAGAACCGCTCGGTGACCGTGGCCGTGTGGGCCGACAACAACGGCCAGCCGGCCGATGTGCCGCTGGCTACCCAGACAGAGGTAATTCCGAATTCGGCAGCAACTACCAGCCAGGTGTTTTTTGAAGTCAAATTTGCCAAGCCAGTGGCCGTATCGGGTCGGTTTTACATTGGCTACGGGCAGGCGTCGGGGGGGCAATTTTTGCCCTATGGCTTCGATTTGAACAACCCTTCGACCGCACCCACGCTGTTTTATAACCGTCAGGGCACTTGGTCCCAACCCACGCTTTCCACGCCCGGCACCATCATGATGCGCGCCGTGATGAACAACAACATCGTACTAGCCGCGCAGGCTCAACAAAGCCTCAGCGCGCAGTTTAGCCTCTACCCCAACCCTAGCCCGCGCGGCACGGCGGTGGTGGTGAGTGGGCCGGCTTTTCGCCGCGCGGCGGTGCTCGATGTACTGGGCCGCCCGGTGTGGCAGCAGCCCGCCGCCGAGGCCGGCCGCCCCACGCTGCAACTGCCGGCTAGCCTGGCCGCCGGCGTGTACCTGGTTCAGCTAACTTTGCCCGATGGCAGCCTCGCCACCCGCCGCCTGGCGGTAGAGTAAGCTATCTCACCCTTAAGTTATTATCTCATGCCCGACATCACTTCTGCCGAATTGAAGCAGCGCCAGCAAGCTGGCGAAACCCCCACCATCCTCGATGTGCGCGAGCCCTGGGAATTTGAAGAAAGCCGCATCGATGGCAGCCAGAATATTCCGCTTGGCACGCTGCCCCAGCAGCTCGATGACCTGGAAGAGCATAAGGACCAAGAGGTTATTGTGCACTGCAAGAGCGGCGCCCGCTCGTCGGCCGCCAAGGCCTTCCTCATCCAGCAGGGTTTTACGAACGTTCGCAACCTGGAAGGCGGCATTATGGCCTTCCAAGGCAGCTAGGTCCTTAGGAAATGATATTTAGTAGGCAAGGCCCTGGCAATTACTTGCCAGGGCCTTGCTTGTTCTTAAGCTAGCGGCGGCTTTTCTCCTCCGTGTGCAGGTCGTTGTCGAACGGGCTTTTGGTGAAGGGATACACCAATTGCGGCAGGTAGCCTTTGGGGTAAGCACCTTCGTGCACGCCGGTAGCAGCGGGCCACTCATCGCCGGGCAAGTAGTAGGTACCGAACACTTTATCGATGAGCGGGAAGTGGATAGCGAAGTTGATGCCGTAGTGCGCGGGGTCGTCGCCGTGGTGCCAGTGGTGGTACTGGGGCGTCACGAACAGGTACTTCAGGAAGCCAAAATTGAGGCGGGTATTGGCGTGAATCAGCACCGCGTGGATGGACACAAACAGGATGTAGCTATTGAAGGCTAGCCCCGAAAACCCGCAGATGTAGAGCGGAATAAACGAGATGGCACGCGTGGCAAACACATCGACAAAGTGCGTGCGCGAGCCGGCTAGCCAGTCCATGGCCTGCGTAGAGTGGTGCACCGAATGGAAGCGCCACAGGTACACGTGGGCGTGAAACAGCCGGTGAGTGGCGTACTGAAACAAATCGGTGAGGAAGAGGGCTAGGGGCAGCGCCGCCACCAGCGGCAGGCTGTGCACCCAGTGTTGCAAGGGGGCTAGGCCCAGCCCACCAAACAGCAGCTTGGCCGGTGCCTGGGTAATGACCCCAAAAAACTGCACAAACAGGTGGCTTACGGCGAAATACACCAAGTCGGTACGCCACTCGGCGTGGAAGCGCGACTGCCGCAGGCGCTTGGGAAACAGCATTTCGATGGGCACGAAAATGACGCTCATCAGCAGCAGGTCAATCACCAGCCAGTCGAGGCCCAGGTGCCAGGCCGTGTACTCGACCGAGCGTGCCTGCACCTGCAAGCCGCCCACCGCCACGGCGGCCACCGACAAGCCAATGCCCAGCAAGGCTAGCCCCTTGCGCTGGCTCAGCATGAAGCTGACGGTGGCAAAGAAGAAAGATGCCACTATGCCGCCAAGCAGTAGCGTCTTCATTAGCTCGCCGCTGTAGACCTCCCGAAACTCGGGAGTAGTGAGGTACTCGGGAAAGCGAAAGCAGCATACGGCGCACACGGCAAGTAGCGCCAGAAAAATGGAGGTGTAGCCACTAATAAAGCCTTCGCCAAGATGCAGGCGCTGGATGGTAGCTCGGGGCAGGGTAGTCATAATGCTGAGAGTTGAAGCCGCGCCGCAGCGGCGCGTTAACAGCAGCAAATGTGGGCGGCTAGCCTACGCTGGCACAATGCGCTTTTCCCAACTCTCAGACTTTCGCCCACCCATATTATGCAACGCATTGCGCTATAAATCAACCCTCAGCTAGTCAATCTATTCGACTTTTAGAAGGCATTTTCCTAGCTCGCCAACGGCCCACAATCAGGCAGTAGCACCTAGCCGGCCATCGGCGGCGTAGGCTAGCCGGCCTAGCTCTACCAGCTCGCGCAAAGCCGCGGTAATGGCCGAGGCCTCGGCGGCGGGGTAGCGGGCTACTACCTGGCGCGGCAGCAGTGGCGCGGCGCGCAGCAGGTCGAGCAGGGCAGCTTGCAGGCTAGCGGTATTGGCGGGCGCCTGAGCGGCTTTTTTGCGCGCCAGGCACACGTCGCACACGCCGCAGGCGGGCGCATCGGGCTCGGCAAAGTAGTCGAGCAGCAGCTGCTGGCGGCAGCGCGTGGTGCTGGACGCGTACTCGATGACGGCGGCCGTCTGGTGCTCGGTGAGCTGCTTGGCAGCGCGCAGGCGGCGCTCGTCGAGGGGCAGCTGGGCAGCATCGTAGCGCGGCGTGAGGAAGAGCGCCTGCGGCAGCTCGCGCCGGGGCTGGTAGTGCAGCACGCCGGTGCTGTGCAGGTAGCGCAGCTGACGCGTCACGTCCACGGTGCTTTGGCGCAGGTGCCGGGCCAGCGCGCTCTCCATAATGGCTTGGAAAGCCACGAACAACTCGCCGCCATACAGCCGCAGCAGCGCCTTGATAAGCTGGTCGTGTTGGGCATTGGCCACCTGAAACTGATACAAATCCTGCTGGTTGCTGATGAGCTGCACCCTAGCCGGCTGGTTTACGGCCTCGGTAAGCTGCACGAAACCCTGCTGCTCCAGCATCTTGAGCGCGTGGTGAGCATCGACGGCTTTGAGGCGGTAGGTTTCGGCAAAGGCGCCGAGGTCAAAGTCGAAGGCCACCAGCTCGCCGCCGCCCACGGCCGTTCGCGAGTAGTTGGCCAGGGCCTGGTACACGCGGCGCACTACGTCGGGCGGCGGATGGGCTAGGGTGGTTTGGCGACGTAGCGTATCGGCGTCGTTGGGGCCGCTGAGCAGCACGGCGAAGGCGTAGAGGCCGTCGCGCCCGGCGCGGCCGGCTTCCTGGTAGTAGGCCTCGAGGGTAGCGGGCGCGTCGAGGTGGATAACGGCGCGCACATCGGGTTTGTCGATGCCCATGCCAAAGGCGTTGGTCGCCACGATGATGCGCGTTTTGTCGGCTAGCCAGTCTTGCTGAATACGGGTGCGCTGCTCGCTGGGCAGGCCGGCGTGGTAGGCAGCGGCGGGCAGCTTCTGCTGCGAAAGCCAAGCGGCCGTGTCCTCGGCCTGGCGGCGGGTGCGGGCATACACGATGCCCGTTTTGCCGGGGCCCACGCCGCGCAATACTTCGAGCAGGCGGCGCTGTTTGTCCTCGGTATGCAACACCGAGTACGAGAGCTTGGGCCGCGCAAAACTTTGCGTAAAAACGCCGTAGCCGGGCCGAAAAGTAAGCTTCTCGACAATATCCTGCCGCACCTGCCCGGTGGCAGTAGCCGTGAGGGCGATGCACGGCACCTCGGGCGGCAGCAGCGCCCGCAGCTCGGCAATGCGCAGGTAGGGCGGCCGAAAATCGTAGCCCCACTGCGAGAGGCAGTGCGCCTCATCAATGGCCAGCAGGCCTACGCTCATGCGCGCCACCCTAGCCCGGAAGAGGTCAGTAAGCAAACGCTCGGGGCTGACATATAGAAACTTCACCTCGCGGCCGTACACGCAGTTGTCGAGCGCCTGGTCGATTTCCTGGTGGCTCATGCCCGCGTACACGGCTTCGGCCTTGAGGCCGCGCTTGCGCAGGTTTTCGACCTGGTCGCGCATGAGGGCGATGAGCGGCGTGACCACCACGCACAGACCCGGCCTAGCCAGCGCGGGCACCTGGAAGCACACGCTTTTGCCGCCGCCGGTGGGTAGCAGCGCCAGCGCATCGCGGCCGGCTAGCACAGCTTCGATAATCGCCTGCTGGCCCGGCCGAAACTGCTGGTGGCCCCAGTATTGGCGCAGTAGGGCTAGCGGGTCGGCGGGGGGAGGCAGGGCGGGCATGTATCCAAATTTACGGCCGCCCGGCAAGTAGCGCGGGTTTTTCGTCGGTCAGTACCCAACGCACCTACTTACGGGCTTAAAAGTCCGTGCTACTGCTCAAGAGCTTACAGCAGCCCTAGCCCCGTGCCCAGCACCAACCCATTAATAAGCAACCAGCCAAACGAGTATAGTACAGCTACCAGTAGCAGCACCAACCCTGCGGCTCGTTGCACCCAGCTCCCTGCCCGCCGCAGCCGGCGGGCCACCAGCCACAGCCCTGCCCCTAGCGGGATGGTCAGCAGCTCGCCCAACGCCAGGTTCCCATACTGAATCTGCGCTTCTTTTATTAAGGGAAAATCTATCGGCATAAAGTAGGTTGCTGTAAGCTTCGTAAAGCTACTGGCTGCTACTGGCTGCTACTGCATGCTACGGAGGGCAAGGGTACAGCCACAAAAAAAGCCCGGCACCTTGCGGCACCGGGCTTTCTGTAAAATAGTCTGGCTAGCACTTAGGCAGCTACGGCGGTAGTGCCTTCGCGGTCCTCGATGGCCTTGCGCAGCTTGGCGATGGCCTGGGTAGCGCGCTCCTCATCGAGGCGGTTAATGTTGAGCAGCATCTTGGTCTTCTCCTGGCGCGTGATGAGCGGGTGGTTCAGCAAGCGGATGATTTCCTCCTTCTGGCTAGCCGTGGCGTACTGCACCGGGGCAGCGGGCACCTCGGCGGCCGGGGCTTCAACTGGGGCGGCGGGGGCCGTGGTTACGGCGCGCATCACGGGAGCGGGCTCAGCCACTACGGCCGGGGCCACGGCGGGCGCAGGCACGTTGCCCGAGTAGTCCATTTCTTCGGCGGGCGTGGGCTCATAGCCGGCGGCGCGGATAATCCAGGCCAAGATGTTGCGGTAAGCTTTGCCGATGGCGCGCGTCTGGGCCATGCTGGCAATGGCAAACTCCTGGTAGAATTTCTTGCCGCCCTCCTTGTTCGAGCACACGGCAAAGCCGGCACCTACGGTAGTCTGGTGGCGCAGGTCGAAGAGGGTGACCTTGGCCTGGTATTTAATTTCCTGGTCGGTGCTGAGGTTGATGACGTGCTCTACGATGGGCACGATGCCCAGGCGCGAGCCAGCGTACTGCCAGCCTTCCACGTTCACAAACTCTTTGCCCTGCACCTGGGTGCTGAGCTTATTTTCTTTGATAAACTTGGCCAAGTCCTTTGCCAGGTCGAACGTCTCGTCCGACTTCGCAATGTCATAGCTCTCCGCGCGGGGAGCAGCTTTTTTGGCGGCAGCTTCTTTCGGGGCTTTGGTGACTTCGGTCATGGTGTAGGTGGCCAGCGGCCGGTTATCGTTCTGTAGTACGAATATCAAACCCAACCAGGCCAAAGAAGGTGCCCCGAATACCAATTTTTTTAGTAAAATTTAGCGCTGATTATCAAGACGTTTTGGAAGCGTAAAAAATTAGTTTTTGACAGGGCGATTTTCCAACGCAGTTAGTCGAGCGCAGCGTGCGCTTTAGCTAGCGAGGGCGCAGTCTAAACGAAGGTTGGCGCGCGTAGCGAGCATTTGTGCTCGCTACGCGCGCCAACCTTCGTTTAGACTGCTCCTCTACTCTTCCAGAATATGGCCGTCGCGCATTACAATGGTGCGGTCGGCCATTTGGGCTAGGGTGTCATTGTGCGTTACAATGACGAAGGTTTGGCCAAATTCCTTGCGCAACCAGAAGAATAGCTCGTGCAGTTCCTGCGCGTTCTTCGAGTCGAGGTTGCCGCTAGGCTCGTCGGCAAAAATGATTTCGGGAGAGTTGATGAGGGCGCGGGCCACCGACACGCGCTGCTGCTCGCCGCCGCTCATCTCGCTAGGCTTGTGGTCGACGCGGTGGTCGAGGTTGAGCAGGCCAAGTAGCTCGCGGGCCCGCACGCGCACTTCTTTTTCGGAGCGGTCGGCGAGATAGGCCGGCAGGCACACGTTTTCGATGGCCGTAAACTCAGGCAGCAGGTTGTGAAACTGGAATACGAAGCCAATGTGGCGGTTGCGAAACTTAGCCAGCGAGGTGCGACCCAGGCTGGTTACCGACTGCCCATCGAAGAGCACTTCGCCCGAATCGGGGTTGTCGAGGGTACCCAGAATATGCAGCAGCGTGCTCTTGCCGGCTCCCGACGACCCGACGATGCTCACAATTTCGGCCCGCTTAATAGTGAGGTCGATGCCCTTGAGCACTTCCAGCGAGTTGTAGCTTTTGCGGAGGTTGATGGCTTGTAGCAAGAGGAAAAAATAAGGCTAGCGAGTATAGGGCAAAGCTACGCGGAAAGCCGGGCGGGCGTTGGGAAGAAGTGATGGAGCAGTGGAGTGAGGAGATGATGAAGCTAAGGCGCTTGGCCAGCCCAGGCCTTCTGCCCTATCTCCCAATTACCCCATCACCTCTTTACCCCATCACCCCATTACCCTTCCCGGCCCTACCTTCGCGCCAGTAAAAAACTCCACCCCTACCCCCTCCGATGAATATTCACGAGTATCAAGGCAAGGAAATCCTGAAAAAGTACGGCGTACGCGTGCAGGAAGGCCTCACCGCCGACACTGCCGAAGAAGCCGTAGAAGCCGCCAAAAAGCTCACCGAGCAAACCGGCACTAGCTGGTACGTTATCAAGGCCCAGATTCACGCCGGCGGCCGGGGCAAGGGCGGCGGAGTAAAGCTCGCCAAAAACCTGGAGCAGGTAAAAGACATCGCCGGTCAGATTATTGGCATGCAGCTCGTAACCAAGCAGACGGGCGCCGAAGGCCGCTTGGTTAACAAGGTGCTCATCGCCCAGGACGTGTACTACCCCGGCGAAAGCCCCACTAAGGAGTACTACATGAGCGTGCTGCTCGACCGCACGAGCGGCAAAAATGTTATCATCTACACCACCGAGGGTGGCATGGACATCGAGGAGGTAGCCGAGTCGCACCCCGAGAAAATCCTGAAAGAATTCATTGACCCCGCCGTGGGTCTGCAAGGCTTCCAGGCCCGCAAAATCGCCTTCGGCCTTGGCCTAGAGGGTGAGGCGCAGAAGGAAATGGTAAAGTTCGTGACGGCTTTGTACAAGGCGTACGACGAAACCGACTCGGCCATGTTCGAGATTAACCCGGTGCTGAAAACGTCGGACAACAAAATCTTGGCCGTTGACGCCAAGGTGACCCTGGACGACAACGCCCTCTATCGCCACAAGGATTTCATCGCCCTGCGCGACACCAACGAGGAAGACCCGCTGGAAGTAGAGGCTAGCGAAAGCAACCTGAACTACGTGAAGCTCGACGGCAACGTGGGCTGCATGGTAAACGGCGCCGGCCTAGCCATGGCGACCATGGACATCATCAAGCTGAGCGGCGGCGAGCCCGCCAACTTCCTCGACGTAGGGGGTGGAGCCAACGCCCAGACGGTTGAAGCTGGTTTCCGCATCATCCTGAAGGACCCGAACGTGAAGGCTATCCTCATCAACATCTTCGGCGGCATCGTGCGTTGCGACCGTGTAGCCAACGGCGTGGTAGAAGCCTACAAAAAAATCGGTGATATCCGCGTGCCCATCATCGTGCGCCTGCAAGGCACCAACGCTGAAGAAGGCGCTCGCATCATCGACGAGAGCGGCCTGAAAGTGTACTCGGCTACCCTGCTGAAGGACGCCGCCTCCCGCGTGAAAGAAGTGCTGGCGATGTCGTAAGGCACCCTAGCCACCCCCAGTTTTAAAAGCCTGTCTGGTAACCCAGGCGGGCTTTTTTGGTTAGTACTGAATAAAGTAAGTGTCATGGAGCGCGCAGCAAAGCATCTCGTCTGCTGGCGCTAGGGTAACTAATGCAACGACGTGAGCGAGATGCTTCGCTACGCGCTCCATGACAAGGCGTTTTCATTCTCCCATTCTCCCCCTTTTCCACCATGGAATTTACCCGCTTAGGAAACACTGGCTTGCAGGTTTCCAAAATTTGCCTGGGCACGATGACCTACGGCACGCCCACCGAGCGCTGGCCCTGGGCCCTCGATGAGGAGGCTAGCCGGCCCTTTATTCAAAAAGCCCTGGAGCTGGGCATCAACTTCTTCGACACCGCCGATGTATACAGCAACGGGGCTAGCGAAGAAGTAGTGGGCCGCGCCCTGCGCGACTTTGCCAAGCGCGACGAAGTGGTACTCGCCACCAAAGTATTTAACCCGATGGGGCCGGGGCCGAATGACAAAGGCCTCTCGCGCAAGCACATCATGAGTGCCATCGACGCCAGCCTGAAACGGCTAGGCACCGACTACGTGGACCTCTACCAGATTCACCGCTGGGACTACGATACCCCCATCGAAGAGACGCTGGAGGCGCTACACGACGTGGTGAAGGCCGGCAAGGCGCGCTACATCGGGGCTAGCAGCATGTTTAGCTGGCAGTTTGCCCAGGCGCTATACCTGGCCGACAAGCACAACTGGACACGCTTCGTGAGCATGCAGCCGCATTACAACCTCGTGTACCGCGAGGAGGAGCGCGAAATGCTGCCGCTGTGCGAAGACCAGAAAATCGGTGTCATTCCGTGGTCGCCGCTGGCTAGGGGTCTGCTCACGGGCGGCCGCTCGAAGGAGCGCAACGAAACTGAGCGCGCTAAAACCGACGCTTTCGGCAAAAGCCTCTACGGCCGCGACGACGACTTCGCGGTAGCCGACCGCGTGACGGAGATTGCGAAAGAGCACGGCCTGCCCAACGCCCAAATCGCCCTGGCCTGGATGCTGAGCAAGCCCGTTATTACTGCGCCCATCGTGGGGGCTAGCAAACCCGGCCACCTTGAAGATGCCGTGGCTGCCGTGGGCGTACGGCTATCGGCTGAGGAAATAAAGCGGTTGGAGGAGCCCTACCAGCCGCACCCGGTACTGGGCTTCAGCTAGCATAGCTGGACTCTGGGCAGGGTCAGCCCTGGCTGAGTGGGCTAAACTTCTTGCCGCTTTACTGTGTTAGGGCACTTATATTTACCCGGCAGCCTGGCTCAACCGCTGAGCCAATAGTTGCGTATATCCCTGAAAACCATAATTTTGCCTCATGGAAGTTGCGAGCTACACCCTGGCCGAAGCCACTACGGCGGCCCCCTACCTCGATTACGCCCGTTGCGTGGATGCCGACAACCGGCCCGCCAACCACGGCGGCGACTGGCCCACCGTGGGGGAGGTGTACCCTGTACGCGTGGTAGAAAGCCGCCTCGAAGGTATTCCGCTGGTGCACGTGCTCACCTTCGATGGACCGGCCCCCTACTACAATGCCTTTGCGCCGCACCGCTTCGAGCTGACGCATCGCATCTATCTGAACTAGCGCCTACTGCTTTTTCATAAAAAAAGCCCTGGCTACTGCTAGCCGGGGCTTTTCATTTTTACGCCCCCCTTGCGCCGGGTGCTATTGCACGCTGCTGGTGGCTGTCGAGTCGCCCTCGAAGGTATCGTGATAACCCAGGCCGTTGAGCGTAAATGTGGTGGACGTAGTGCGGCGAATTTCCCGGGCCTCGCCCGTTAGCTTGAGGTAGGCGGCGCCAGTGTAGGCGGTGATGCCGGCACCGGGGCGCGGGTTGTTAGCTGGCTGCGGGCCCGGCTTGCAGATACCGTCGCGCATAGCCTTGGCCGTGAGCGTAGTGCGGCGGTCGTCGCCGTTGAGCTGATACACCCGCACGGCGGCCACCTGCGGGCAGCCGGCCTGCTCTACCGTGGTCCAGTCAATCTGCACTGGCACAACCACTTTCTTGGTCTGGCCCACCAGCATATTGCCGGTGTACGTGTGGGTATAGGCACGCGCGCCTCCCGCTTTTATAAACGTTGTGTCGAACCGCAAAACCTTAGCATTGCCAGTGGCCGACGGGCTGCTTTGCACCGCCGTAGTGGCTTCGCGGCAAGAAGCCAGGCCAGCCACCGCACCGAGGGTAAGGAGTATTTTTTTCATAAGAATATGTGCTAGCAATAAGCGGTCTTTAGTAGCCCGCCTGCCAAAGATAGCGGGCCTCATACGCACTCCTTTGCCAAAAGGTGCGGCTAGCTTGGGGAGAGCCGGGCGCTTCTTTCTTAAGTCCTTTTAACTACTAAAAAAGGCCTACTTGCTGACGCAAGCAGGCCTTTTTTGAGTATGCTACGGGCGGCGTAAAGCAATAAGTTATTTGCCTTCGGCTACGCCGGCGTTTTCTTCGGCTTGCACGGGCACCGACTCACCCTGCACTTTCAGCTCTACTTCCATATTGCCGCGGGTACCCACCGAGTACGGGCAGATTTTGTGGGCCTGGCGCACCATTTCAATCGTCTTGGCGCGGTCAAATGATTTAAGGTCAATATCCAGCACGGCGCTCAGGCCATAACCTTCGCCCTCCTGAAACAAGGATACCGAGCACTTTACTTCCGTATTCGGGTCGAGCTTGTCATTATTGCGCTGCGCAATAACGAGCAGCGCCTGCTGGAAGCACGACGAATAACCGGCGGCAAACAGCTCCTCGGGGTTGGTAGCGCCCTTTTTGCCACCTAGCCCTTCGGGCACCGACATCTCGAGGTCGATAATACCCGTGGCTGAGCGCACGTGGCCGCTGCGGCCGCCTACGGCCGTAGCATCGGCCGTGTAGAGAGTTTTTTTGGTAGATTCCATGTGGAAGTGAAAATTGTCAGGTTCAAGGTTAGCTAACCGATTTTTGGCCTTCAGGGTTGTGCCGGGGCTGGCCCTTTCCGGTAAAATAGCCATCTCTGGTTTGGCAGGGCCAGCTTTTATCGCTACTTTTGCAGCCCTCCCCGGGTCTCGTAGTACAACGGATAGTATAGGAGCCTCCGAAGCTCTAGATTTAGGTTCGATTCCTAACGAGACCACAAGAAAGGCCCTCACAGTATTGCGAGGGCCTTTTTATTTTATTCTGAGGCAGTTTAGCGAATCTCACCCTGCGCTCGGTCAGAGAACTAGCTAAGCAGAAAGTACGATTCAGCTTCTTCGAGAACAGCTTAAGCATCAAGAGGTAGTCATTCAGATGGAGAATACCATCATCGAAGGCAAAGGCCAGGTGCTAGATTTACTGAAGGATGGGTTTAACCGACCAAACTAGGTACTCCTATGCGACTAAATACCACCTACTTGCTTACGGGCACCCTGCTGGTAGCTGCCTCAGTTGCACAGGCGCAAAGCGCCTTCAGCATAGGTCCACTAGCCGGCCTAACTGTAGCTGGTACGAACCCGAGCACCAGCCCTGATGTGACCATCACCTACCGCACGGGCTTCGAGGCGGGCGTTCAGAGCGTCGTACAATTTGGCCAAATCGCCATCCAGCCTTCTTTTAGGTTTTCCCAGAAGGGCTTATATCACCACTACGGGTCAGGCAAGTATAACCGGGATACTGACTTTCGGCTTAATTACCTGACACTTCCTCTTAATCTGGCTTATTCGCTTCGTTCCAATGGCCAGGGTCTACACGTATTTGCAGGCCCTTACGCCGCGATGCTGCTTGGGGGCACTTATCAGCAGAAGATTCACGACCTCACCCCAGGGGGCTCTGGCGACCAGTATTACGAGGGTGATATAAAGCCAGGAGAGGAGTATCGGGTGCCACCAGTGGGCACCACTTACTATCCCCTACTCTGTCACCGCTTCGACCTAGGTGTGCAGACGGGCCTAGGCTACCGATTTGGAAAACTCTTGGCACAGGCAAGCTTCGGCTTTGGCCTGCGCGACTTGGGCCCGGAGATGCCCTCCGCTCATAACCGCATGGCGCAGGCTTCACTTAGCTACTTATTTACGCCTTAACACTCGTCACACTCCGATACCTCTGCTGTGTATCAGCTATACCTTACTTCCAGGTAGCCCCAGACGGAGTTGCGGCGGGGTGCAATCAACCAACCTAATTAATTTATTATGCATCTACGATTACTTGCTAAATCCTTAGTAGCCGCCACATTACTATTCAGTACACTAAGCTGTGCTAAAAAAGAAGACACTCCTGCTCCAGTGCGCGGCACAGGTAGCTATAAGGTTAGCGGCCGTCCGGTAAGTGGGATATCGATGGCCTACGTGTCTACGAACGCTGCTCAAAAAACGGATAGATTATCTATTGTCCTTTCGGACACGCCCACCTATCAGAGCACTACTCAAACAGTTTACCTTATCTTCGAAAAGCCCACTACCCAGCCAGCCACTGCTTACCTGCTCACGGAGATGAGTTACACGCCCGACAATACCAACAACTTCAATAAAGTCGACTACAGCATTAATCTATCGACTCTTCGAGAAACCAGCCCTGGTGTATTTTCGGGTACGTTCTCGGGTACCTCCACCTCGTCTGTTACAACTCCTACTCTCAGCGAAGGCGTCTTCACGGATGCGCGACTCTAATTTCTATTTATTCCTAACTCCCTAGCCCATGAAAATGCCTTTACCCTTTGCCAGCCTCCTGGTGCTAGCCACTTCCCTGCACATCGCCCAGGCCCAAACGCCTGCCAATACGCAGGGCAACCCGGCCCCGGCCAAAGCTCCTAAAACTGCTGACCACCGGGCCGCCACCTACCAAGGCCCGATGGTTGTGAAGGATAGCAAAGCCCTGGGTCGGAAGATGGTGCAGAAAAGCAAGCCCACGGATATGAGGATGCCTTTACCGGTGAAAAAGTAAGCGCTACCAACCAGTTAAATCCCTCGTTGCGCGGCAGCTACCGCACCCTAACTGGCCACTCAAGACCCCAATCCTTACGCCACTGCGCACCAACTACAACTGCTACCCTATAGTCTTCAGATGCTAAAGTTGCGGCGGGGCGGGGTCAACCGACCAAACTGATGAAGTACTTGTTAGCAACCGTGTACGCTTCCCGTTCTAATAAGTCATTGGCGGGCAGAGGTTAAGCCACTTGTTTAAAGTCGATAGGTGTCATAAAATTCAGGTCCTAGTGGGGCCGTTGGGTGTTGTAGCCGAGCATCCACTCGTCCACGAGTTGGCGCGTGTGGGCTAGGGCTGGCGGGCAAGGAAAAGTCAGTTCGATGATGACTAGCCTAAGAAAAAGGTGGCTTTAAGAGCAGGTCTAGCATACCCGAAAATACCATCCTAAACAAGGTGTTAAAAAAGCCCCCTAAAACCTACGTTTTAAGGGGCTTTTTCATGAAATCTGTAACAGTAAAAAACATTATTATTTTTATATTATTACACTAATATCAACGACTACGGCACAGTGGTGTACTGCACCCGGAAGGAGCCATCCGTAAACTGCATAGTCTCGGTTTGTGTCGTCCACTTCTTCTCGCGCAGGAGATTCGCCTGGAATCGTCCTTCTACCACTTTAGCCACGGTATCGAGCCGCGTAATCTCCAAGACAGGTAAGCCGGTTGCATCCGCCGTCACGTAGCGATTGGTAGGTAACGGCGTCGCCACCGACTAACATGACCCACGAAGCCGGTAAGGCCTGCACAGGCGTGAGTTGGGGCGAGGCAGGCAGTGGGAAGCCCAGAGAAAGCAATTCAGAGTTTGCGCTATTACCAAACTGCCCAACTATATAAAACTGCGGGCTGGTCTTGCTGAACGTGCCACCACCCACAGCCACCCACAGCCACCCACGGAGCCTGGTTTTTAGTGGCTCGCATGAAAGACTCTTGCTGCGGCACCAAATCTACTTTTTTTCAAGCAGTGAGCCCTCCTAGTGGAAGGGTGCTTACTATAACGTACGACGAGACCATTATCATGAGTTTTACATGAATATTGCACTAAAAGGAGGCAGCAGAACAACTTAAAGGTTGCATACCTAAATAGTTTTTATAGGCACCGTTTCTAGTACACAGGTTGGCGCGCTCACTGTGCATAGCCGAGTTATACTCCACGGTCTTGTACTCATTCATCTCAGCCCAACCAGCCCGTAGGTCGCGGGGCAACTAGGGCTCACGCTGTCACTATTTTTACAGTGAGGCAAGTTTATTAATCAATTAAACTACCAGTGTGGTGGCTTTAGCAGCCGCACACCAAAAAAGGCAGGTTCCGAAAGGAGCCTGCCTTTTTTGGTGTGCGGCTGCCTAAAAGCGAGCCAGTGGGGCGCTTACTTCTTGCGAGCGGGCGCCTTTTTTACCGGGGCCTTACGGCTGCGGGGCGAGCCGGTGCCAGTGGTCTTCTTGCCGGGCAGCTTCTTACCAGCGGCACGCAGCTCCGAGATGCTCGGGGCGGGGCCATACTTGGCTTCGGCAGCGTTGGTTTCGCCCGTCAGGTAGGGGTCGAAGTCCACGCGGCGGTTCAGGGCCTGGCCGGCGGCCGTCTTGTTGTCGGCAATCGGCTTGGTTTCGCCATAGCCACGGCTTTCGATACGCTCGGCCGGGATGCCGTGGTCTACCATGTACTTGCGGGCGGCAGCGGCACGCTCGTAGCTCAGGCGCAGGTTGTAGTTGTCATCGCCCTTGCTGTCGGTGTGACCAGCAATGCTGAGCGAGTAGTCGGGGTACTCGTTGAGAATCTGCACCATCTGCTCAAGACGCGGATACGACGAAGCTTTCAGCGTGGCCTTGTTGAAGTCGAAGTTGATGTACTTCGTGGCCTCGTTGAGGATTTTCTTCTGCTCGGCCTTAATCTCGGGGCAGCCTTTGTTGCTGGCGGGGCCGGCGCGGTCGGGGCAGCGGTCCTGGAAGTCGGGCACACCGTCGCCGTCGCGGTCAGCCGGGCAGCCGTTGGCATCTACCGTCACGCCGCTCGGGGTGTTGGGGCACTTGTCGAGGTAGTCGGGCACTTTGTCACCGTCCGAGTCGATGGGGCAACCCGAAGCATCTACTTTCACGCCGGCCGGGGTGTTGGGGCAGCGGTCGTCGGCATCAGCCACGCCGTCGCCATCGGCGTCGGGGCAACCCTGCAGAGCGGCTAGGCCCTTCACGTCGGGGCACTTGTCCTGGTAGTCAGCCACGCCGTCGCCGTCGGTGTCAACGGGGCAGCCGTTCATGTCAACTTTTACGCCGGTGGGCGTGTCGGGGCACTTGTCCTTGCGGTCGGCCACACCGTCGCCGTCAGTATCCTTGGCTTTGCCAAAAGCAACGGTCAGCCCAGCGCCGTACACCAAGAAGCGGTCGTAATATTTGCCGCTGCTCGAGTTGTCGATGTCGATATTATCGCCGGTGAAAGCGTAGTGCTGGCTAGCCGTAATATCCAGCGCTACGGCTGGGGCTAGCCGGAAGCGCAGGCCGGCCTGGCCAAACACCTCGGGGCGCCGCACCTGATTGAAGAAGCGGCCGGATGTGGCTGTTAAGTTAGGATTGAAAGTGAGGTAGTTGCCATTGCTATTAGCCACAAAGAAACCACCGCCACCCATCAGGTAAGGCTGAATGAAGGCGTCTTCCTTGATAAACTTACCGTTGTTGAACTTCAGCTTCAGGCCGAGGTCAAACATAGCAATTTTAGCATTGAACTCGTTGCGCGGGGCAGCATCAGCCGTGAAGCGGTACTTCTGGTAGTTGCCTAGCAAGCTAATGTCAAACGTGGGTGACAGGTAACGAGTGATGTGAGCGCCAATCCCTACTTGCAGGGGGAAGTGCATCACGCCGAAGTCGCCACCCAGGTTGCCCTGGTATTGCAGGTAGCTGACATTGGCCCCGATAGCCGTTTTGCGGTCAGGCGTTTGGGCCTGCGCCGATGTGGCGCTCAAGCCCGCTGCTACTAGCAACGTGCCTGGCAACAACCTCCGAAGAGTGGAAGAGATTTGGCTCATATAAAAAGGTAAAAAGGTGGGGTTAGTCAATTTTGTATACTCTCTACGCAAAATCTTAATCAATGGTAATAAAAAGAACTTATAAAGCGTGTATCTATCTCACTACCAACTTAAAGTAGGTTTTTCAATTAATTCACATAAGTTCCACTACGGCGCTTTTATTTAGGAAACTGCCCCGCGCAAGCCGGTGGTTGCCCGAATACGTGGGGCAACTAGGGAGGGGCTAGCATCCCTGTGCGCCAGGGCTCAGGCCTAGTAGCCAGAGTTCTGGGTAAGCACGCCGCCGCTGAGGGTGATATGGCTGAGTGGAATGGGCATTACCTCGTTCTTACCAGCCTTGCAACATTTACGGGCCAGCACAGTAGCGGCCCGGCCCTGGCGTACCAAGTCGAAATTGCGGTAAGCGTCCGCTCTACGCAGTGCTCTTTCCAGATAGCTTGGCGCAAGGTCTCCTGTCTAGGGGTACCCAGGGCAGCTAGCCAATAAGGTGCTCGCCGACTTGTGCGCGCCTGCCCTGGTGGCCCTGCACGATGCGCTGCTGGTGCTGGCCCCTAACCGCAAGCCGAACTTTACGCGCTGGATGAGCACGTACCTCCAGGGCAACCCGTGAGTGAAAGCCACCAAGTACGAAATAAGGCAATATTTTTTGTAAGCTGGCCAGCCTACGCGGCCAGCGAAGGGCTTGTACAGCTAGGGCACACGTGGGCTAGCTTTCATTGTTGGCACTCCGCAACCACCTGCGGCAGCTTAGCAGTTACTACACACTTGTGAGTGGCAGCCTAGACTGCTCGTCCTTCTTTAGGTGCAGGCTGCTAGGCCAGGCAGGTTTTCAGCAACCCTTGCCAGGCTCTACCTTTCCGGTTACTATTTATCCCCACTGCTTTCATGAAACACCCAAAATCGCTCTTCCACGCTGCCTTGCTGCTAGCTTTGGGGCTAGCCGGTTCCCAAGCCCAGGCCCAAACCAAGGCCAAACCTAAGCCTAAAACTACCACGCCAGCCGCAGCGGCTGCCACCGATAACATGCAGCAGTTCGTGGCGAGCCTGATGCAGAAAATGACGCTTGAAGAAAAAATCGGACAGCTCAACCTCGTGTCGGTCGGGTTCGACGTGACTGGCCCGGTGGTGAGCAAGGACGTGGATGCAAGCATCAAGAAGGGCTTAGTGGGTGGCGTACTCAATACCTACACCCCAGTGGCCGCCCGCAAGCTGCAAGAGCTAGCCATGAAAGAGTCGCGGCTGCACATTCCGCTTATTCTGGGCTACGACGTTATTCACGGGCACCGCACCATTTTCCCGATTCCGCTGGGGCTAGCCGCCAGCTGGGACCTCGACGCAATGGAGCGTAGCGCCCGCATCGCGGCCGAAGAGTCCTCGGCCGATGGCATCAACTGGGTGTATTCGCCGATGGTGGACATTGCCCGCGACCCACGCTGGGGCCGCGTGGCCGAGGGCGCCGGCGAAGACCCCTACCTAGGCTCGCGCATTGCCGAGGCCATGGTGCGCGGCTACCAAGGCCCCACCAACGACATGACCCGGCCCGAAAACGTGATGGCCTGCCTCAAGCACTTCGCCCTCTACGGCGCCGCCGAGGCCGGGCGCGACTACAACACCACCGACATGAGCCGCCAGCGCATGTACAACGAGTACCTGCCGCCCTACAAAGCCGCCATCAATGCGGGCGTGGGCTCGGTGATGTCGTCGTTCAATGACATCAACGGTATTCCGGCCACGGCCAACAAGTGGCTGCTGACCGACCTGCTGCGCAACCAGTGGGGCTTCACGGGCTTCGTGGCTACCGACTACACGGCCATTAATGAGATGGAGGCCCACGGCATGGGCGACGAGAAAAAGGTATCGGAACTAGCCCTCAAGGCTGGCGTAGATATGGACATGGTGGGCGAGGTTTTTCTAAAGCAGCTAGCCACCAACCTTAAGGAAGGCACCGTGAGCCAGGCCGATATTGACCTGGCCTGCCGCCGCGTGCTGGAGGCGAAATACCGGCTGGGCCTCTTCCAGGACCCCTACCGCGGCGTGACCGAGGCCCGCGCCAAAGCCACCATGATGAAGCCCGCCTTCCTGGCCGATGCCCGCGATATCACGCGCCGCACGCTGGTGCTGCTCAAAAATGACAAGCAGACGCTACCGCTGAAAAATACGGTGAACATTGCCGTGGTGGGCCCGCTGGCCGACCGCGCGCAGGATATGATTGGCAACTGGAGCGCGGCCGGCAAGGGTGACCAGGCCGTATCTATCCTGCAGGGAATCAAAAACGTGGGGGGCGCCGGCGTGCGCGTGACCTACACCCAGGGCGTAAACGTGACCGACGACGACCAGTTGATTAAACGCCTCAACCAGTATGGCGGCGAGGGCTACCAGCTGGCCATCGACCCGCGCCCGGCCGAAACCACCATTGCCGAAGCCGTGCGCGCCGCCCAAAGTGCCGATGTGGTGGTGGCCGTGGTGGGCGAAAGCCAGGGCATGACTGGCGAGGCCGCCAGCCGTGCCGACATCGGCCTGCCCGGCCGCCAGCTTGATATGCTCAAGGCGCTCAAAGCCACCGGCAAGCCGCTAGTGGTGGTGCTCGTAAATGGCCGCCCGCTCACCCTGCCCTGGGAAAGCCAGCACGCCGACGCCATCCTCGAAACGTGGTTTGGCGGTACGCAGGCGGGCAATGCGGTGGCCGACGCCCTGTTTGGCGTGTACAACCCTAGCGGCAAGCTCACCATGACCTTTCCGCAGTCGGTAGGCCAGGTGCCCATCTACTACAACCACAAAAGCACCGGCCGCCCCTACGGCGGCGTGGCGCTCGATAAGTATAAGTCGCGCTACCTCGACGTGCCCAACGACCCGCTGTACCCCTTTGGCTTTGGCTTGAGCTACAGCACTTTCACCTACTCTAAGCCCACGGTGAGCCAGACCAGTATCGGCCAGGGCCAAGGCCTCGATGTGACGGTGACCGTGCAGAACACCGGCCAGTACGACGGTGCCGAAGTGGCCCAGCTTTACCTGCGCGACCTCGTGGGCAGCAGCACCCGCCCGGTGAAGGAACTGAAGGGCTTCCAGAAAATTACCCTCAAAAAGGGCGAAAGCCGCCGGCTCACCTTCCACCTCGCGGCCGACGACCTCAAATTCTACAACGACGACCTCAAATTCGTGGCCGAGCCCGGCGAGTTTCAGGTAATGGTCGGCGGCAACTCGCGCGATGTGCAGATGGCTAGCTTCACCCTGGCCCAATAAGCTACCCCGCTTCCTGAGCTTTTGTTAACCCCAAAAAGCGGCTGTCACGCATGTGGCAGCCGCTTTTTGCGTTTGTGACCCTAGCGGGTTGCTTACGCTTCGTCTTTCAGCGAAGCCATGTCGATGACGTAGCGGAAGCGCACTTCCTCGTCCAGCATCTTATCATAGTCATTGTTAATTTCTTGCATATCAATCATCTGCACCTCGGGCAAGATGTTGTTTTCGGCGCAGAAGTAGAGTACTTCCTGGGTTTCGGCAATGCTGCCGATGATGGAGCCCGCCACCGAGCGGCGGTGCAGGGCCATCTCCATATTATTGAGCGGCGCTTTGTAAGGCCCCAGCAAACCCACCGTGGTGATGACACCGTTGCGCTTGGCCAGCTTCACGTAGTCGTTGACTTCAAACGCATCAGGAATGGTGATGAGGATGAAATCGTACTTCAACTCGTGCGCCTTCATCGAGTCCGAATCGGTCGAAATCAAGACCTCGTGGGCACCCAACTGTTCGGCGGCTTCGCGCTTATCCTTGTCGCGGGTCACGGCCGTGACGGTGGCCCCCATTGCCCGCGCTAGCTGCACGGCCATGTGCCCTAGCCCGCCGATACCCACGATGGCCACGCTTTTGCCGGGGCCCGCGCCCCAATACTTGAGGGGGGCGTAGGTGGTAACGCCGGCGCACAGGATGGGCGCGGCGGCGCTGCTATCCAGCCCGTCGGGGATGCGCAGCACGAAGTCTTCCTTTACCGTAATGTTGGTCGAGTAGCCGCCGAAGGTGTTGAAACCTTCGTTTTCGGGCTTCATGTAGCCGTTGTAGGTGGCCGTCCAGCTCACGGGGCCTTCGCAATAGTTTTCCTCCTTCTCGCGGCACGCCGGACACACGCCGCACGAATCAACCATGCAGCCTACGCCCGCAATATCCCCTACTTTAAACTTAGTGACGGCGCTGCCAACCTCATCGACGCGGCCGACAATCTCATGGCCCGGCACGCAGGGATAAATCGTGTTTTTTCAGTCGTTTTTAACCTGGTGCCGGTCGGAATGGCACACGCTGCAGTACAGAATATCGATGTGCACTTCGTCAGCCTTGGGCGCCTGGCGCTCGATTTCCATAGGCTTGAGGCCGTTGAAGAAGGAGCCGCTAGCCCCGTAGGCCTTGGGAGGAATGGGTTGCATTGGTTTGGAAAAGGAGTATTGGAAAGGCTGGAGTTATTTCGTTAATGGCTAGAGTAATGCGAGAGTTACGGCACGCTGGGCCACTGGCTAGCTCAACCTAACCATTGCGCACAAAAAACCGTCGGGCTGAGTTGGTCGAAGCAGCTCTACCACCCCGCCAGATTACCAATCCAGCGGGGCGGCAGCACTGGTTCGACCAGCTCAGCCTAACGGTTTTTGCCTGGGTGCCGTGGTTAATTCACCACGGCCGGGCTAGGGTTTTTAACGTACTTATTCAGCCACGTATCCATCTCCCAAAGCATGTGCATAAGGTTTTCGCGGGCGGCGTAGCTATGCGCCTCGGCGGGCAGCACCACGTAGCGCGCCGTAGCACCCTGGCCCTTGAGGGCAGCGTAAAAGCGCTCACTCTGAATGGGAAACGTGCCCGAGTTATTGTCAGCCTCGCCGTGAATGAGCAGAATGGGCGTCTTGATTTTGTCGGCGAAGTTGAAGGGCGACATAGCATCGTACACGCCCTTAGCCTGCCAGTACGTGCGCTCCTCGCCCTGAAAGCCGAAGGGCGTGAGCGTGCGGTTGTAGGCGCCGCTGCGCGCGATGCCCGCCTTAAACAAGTTGGAGTGGGCTAGCAGGTTAGCCGTCATGAAAGCCCCGTAGCTGTGGCCCATCACGGCCACGCGGCCAGGGTCAACCACACCCAGGCGCTGGCCTTCGTCGATGGCGGCCTTGGCGCTGCTCACCAGCTGCTCGGTGTAGGTGTCGTTGGGCTCGGCGGTGCCTTCGCCCACGATGGGCACCGTGGCCCCTTGCAGCACGGCGTAGCCCTGCGTGACCCAGTACACGGGCGTGGCCCAGCTGAGGCGGGTGAAGGTGTAGGGCGAACCGCTCACCTGCCCGGCATTGGCTTTATCCTTGAATTCGACCGGGTACGCCTCCATCAACGTGGGCAGCGGGCCGTCGCTTTTCTTGTAGTTAGGCGGCAGGTAGAGGTTGGCCGTGAGGGCCACGCCGTCGGCCCGCTTGTAGTGCAGCACCTGCTTGCGGAAGCTGCCGCCAAACTTGGCGTAGGGGTTGGCGAAGTGCGTGAGGGCTAGCGGCTGGCCTTTCTTACCTAGCTCGCGCAGGTAATAGTTGGGCACCTGGTCAACGGCCTCGCGGCGCGTCAGCAGCTCGGGCTGGCCTTTTTTGCCATCGAACATGGCCACCGGCACCTCATAGTAGGGGGCAGCCGATTGCCATAAGCGGGTCGTTTTTTTGGTCGCCAGGTTCAGCTCATCCACAAACGGCCGGTCGCCCTCGGGCGAGGCGCCCTGGCCCGTGAGGTAGATGCCCTGGCCGCCCTGGGCTAGCCGCAGCACCGGGCGGCCCTGGGCATTGCGCCGCGTAGAGGGCGAGCCAGGGTTGTTATATTTATCCTGGGATGAGCCATCGAAGAGCACTTTTAGCGGCTGGCCGGGCTGGGCTGGGTCGAGCTGCCAGGTGGTTTCGTGGCGGTCGGCCCAGCGGTAGCCATCTACCAGCGCCAGGTGGTCGGTGCCCCAGGTGAGGCCCGCATAGCGCAGTGGCAGCGCGGCCAGTTCTTGCGGGCTGGTGAAGGGTGCAGCCAGCAGAAATACCTTGTCGCGCACGGCCGTTTTCACCTTGGGGTCGCCGCCATCCTGCGCCTCGGCGTAGCTGATGGTAGCGGGCGCATCGGTGCGCCAGCCGTGGCTGCGCGGGCCGGTGGGTACGGCGTCGAAGTTGGTGGGCACATTGTCGGCTAGCGGCAGGTCGGCGATGGTTTTCACCACGGCCCCGCTTGCCAGGTCCAGCACATCAATGCGCTGCGCAAAATCATCGATGGGCAATGTGTACGAGTACGGCCGGTGAGCGGCGCGCACCAGCGCGTAGCGGCCATCGGGCGAGGGCGACACCGAGCGCAGCACACCTGGCTGGCCTAGCGGCTGGGCGCTGCCATCGGCTAGCTTCACTTTCATGAGCTGCGAGGTGGCGTAGTAGTCGAAAATGCGCTCGTCAGCAGGGTTTTTCAACAAATCCTGGTAGGTTCGGGCGCCCGATTTCTTGCCCCCGCCGCTCTCCTGTACGGCCGGGCCGGTGGGCGCGGCATCGGCAGCGGGTGCGGCACCTCGGCCGGCGGGCACTACCCTAGCCAGCAGCGTTTGGTTATCCGACACCCACTCGAAGGAATTGCCAAATACATCGTTGAGCGGCGTAGCCAGCAGGCGGCGCGCGCTATTGGTGGCTACGTCGGCCACCCACAGCTCCACGCGGCCGGGGCTGCCATCGGTGGCGGGCACGGTGAGTGCAAAGGCCAAGTGCTTGTTATCGGGCGACCAGCTAGGGCTGCTGATGCGCGCCTGAGCGGGTAGGCCCTGCACCGGCGTTTCGGCCCCGCTAGGCAACTTCTTAAACTGCATTCCTACCGCGTAGCTCACGCGGCTAGGGCCATTGGTGCGCGGGTTGAGGCGCAGGCCAGCTAGCCGTAATTCGGGCTGCGAAAGCTCGGCGATGCTTGGAAAATCCTGTACAGCCAAGATGGCTAGCACACTGCCATCGCTCGACGGACTCACGCGCGGTGTAGGCGCGGCGAGCAACAGGTCGCGCAGGGCAGCTGGCGGCTCATGGTACTGAGTTTCCTGGGCCATGGCCGGACCCGCTAGCAAGAGCAGGGCTGGTAAGATTTTTTTCATGAGAGCAGTAGGGCTGGTAAACAGAAAACGTCGGGCTGAACAACAAACAAGCATCTTGTCAGCAGTCGCTGGGTAATGACCCAAACAATGCGAACAAGATGCTTCTCGTTGTTCAGCCCGACGTTCAATGTTACGCCAAACTGCTTAATTTATCGCTTATAGGCGGCCGAAGTTCAAGCCTAAAATCAGCACGATACCGATTACCATCAAAATCAAATACGTCTCTACCGAGCCGGTTTGCACGTTGCGCAGCAGCTGGCCGCCGGCTAGGGTCACGCGCCCCACACCGTTGGCGATGGGGTCGATGATGCCATTTTCCACAAACTTGTAGAGGCCGGTCGAGAGCGCCATCACGGGCTTCACGATGAGGTTGTCGTAGAGCTCGTCGATGTAGTATTTGTGGTACACCAAGTTCTCGGGAGCCGAGCGCTGGGCATCGTCTTCGGCGGGGCGCTGGGCGCGGGCTACGTATAGCACATAGGCGAACACGATGCCGACTACGGCTACCAATACCGAGATGCCCATCAGCATCAACTCAGTGTTGTGCTCAGGCTCGGTGTTGAAAGCAGCCGGTAGAATCTGGCGAGAATACGTGAAAATCGGGGCCAGGAAATCGGCCAGGTAATGCTTACCTACAAACATAGGCGCGCCCATGAAGCCGCCCACGGCCGAGAGAATGGCCAGCACAATCAGCGGCAGCGTCATGCTAGCCGGCGACTCGTGCAGGTGGTGGCGCTGCTCCTCAGTGCCCCGGAACTCGCCGAAGAAAGTCAGGAACAGCAGGCGGAACATGTAAAACGCCGTCAGGAACGACGTGAACACACCAATGGCCCACATCACTTTGCTGTGCTCATACACGTGACTCAGAATCTCATCTTTCGAGAAGAAACCCGCGAACGGTGGAATACCCGAAATGGCCAAGCAGCCAATCAGCATCGTCAAGAACGTGATGGGCAGCGCTTTGCGCAAACCACCCATGCGGCGCATGTCCTGCTCATTGCTCATGGCGTGAATAACCGAGCCTGCGCCCAGGAAGAGCAGCGCCTTGAAGAAGGCATGGGTGAGCACGTGAAAAAACGACGAGGTGTAGCCCATCACGCCCAGCGCCAAGAACATGTACCCTAGCTGCGACACGGTGGAATAGGCCAGTACTTTCTTGATATCATTCTGAGCCAAGCCGATAGTGGCGGCGAAGAGCGCCGTGGCTAGCCCGATGATGCCGACTACTTCCAGCGTTTGGGGGGCTAACGTGAACAGTACATTCGAGCGCAGCACGAGGTAGATACCAGCCGTTACCATGGTAGCGGCGTGGATGAGGGCCGAAACCGGCGTGGGGCCGGCCATAGCATCGGGCAGCCAGGTATAGAGCGGCAGCTGCGCCGACTTACCCATCGCACCCACGAAAAGCAGTAGCGTAATGGCCGTGCACACGCCCACGCCGTAGGTACCAAACTGGCCCAGGCTAGCCTCCTGAAACACCTCGGCGTACTGCACCGAATTGAAGGTGAGGTACATCAGGAAGATGCCAAGCAGGAAGCCCAAGTCGCCCACGCGGTTGATGATGAAGGCTTTTTTGGCGGCGTTGTTGTAGCTGGTGTTCTTGTTCCAGAAGCCAATGAGCAGGTACGAGCACAGCCCTACGCCTTCCCAACCAATGAAGAGAATGACGAAGTTGGCGCCCAGCACTAGAATCAACATGCTGAACACAAACAAGTTGAGGAAGCTAAAGAACTTCCCCACGTTCTCGTCGTGGTGCATGTAACCGATGCTGTAGATGTGGATAAGCGTGCCCACCCCCGTAATCAGCAGCAGCATGAGCAGGCTCAACTGGTCAATCTGGTAGCTGAATGGGATTTGCAGCGAGCCTACCGAAATCCAATCGAACAGGTTGACGGTATACTGGTACTTGAAATTGACGAACAGGAACACCGACAGCAGGAACGACCCTAGCACGGCGAGCGTGCCGATGGCACCGGCTACGGTACCCGACAACTTCCTATTCAGCAAACCATTAAGGAGAAAACCCAGAAAGGGTAGCCCCGGAATCAGGACGTACAGCAGGGTTGAAAAAGGCGCCGTGGCACCGGGGAGAACAGTTTCTTGCATAAGATAACTAACGACTGAGCGAGGGCAAATGCCGGGCGCGGCCGGGCATCAACAACCGGTTTTTACCCTTTCAACCGGCTGAGCAGGTTGACGTCGGTATTCTGGAAATTGCGGTAAATCATGACGATAATGCCCAGACCCACCGATACTTCGGCGGCGGCTACGGCCATGATAAAGAACACGAATACCTGGCCGTTGGGGTCGGCGCGGTAGGCGGCGAAGGCCGTCAGCAGGATATTCACAGCATTGAGCATCAACTCGATGCACATGAAGATAATGATGGCGTTGCGCCGGATGAGTACCCCCGTTACGCCAATGCAGAAGAGTGCGGTGGCGAAAAACACGTAGTACTGCAACGGCACTTCGTGAATGACGGCGGGAACAATGGAAGCGTTGGTCATGGCAAGAAAGCTGCGGAAAAGCCGGCCGGCCTGAGCCAGCTTAGCGGGCAAAGTTACACCGCAGAGTTAACGGATTCAACGGATTTCGCAGATACGCCCCCTGCGTGGGCTGGCTAGGCTAGTGCTAAGGACCCGTTTGCTGCGCAAACCCCCTAGCAGGGGAGCGAAGTACCGTAGCTCTGCAATCCGTTGAATTTGCCAAATCTGCGGTAAAATATTGCGTAAGTTGCTGCGTCTGCTTAGCCACGATGGAAGCTTTTGCCCTACCCCTTTCCGCCCTCATGACGACCGCCGCCGGCCAAGACCAGCAGATACAAACGGCGGTGCGCGAGCAGCGCGGCCGCCTGCTGCGGTTTATCGAACGGCGCGTGCCCGACCCCGACGAAGCCGAGGATATTCTGCAGGATGTCTTTGCTGAGCTCGTGGAAAGCTACCGGCTGCTCAAGCCCGTGGAGCAGGCAGCGGCCTGGCTGTTTCGGGTGGCTCGCAACCGCATCATCGACCGTTACCGGCGCGTACCGGCCCAGCGTACGGTATCGCTCGATGCGCCACTGGGTGGGGCTAGCGACGGCGAAGAGCCCGCCCGACTCTTACAAGACGTGCTACCAGCCCCCGATGACTCGCCCGAAAACCGGCTGCTGCGCGAAACCATCATGGACGCCCTCACCGATGCCCTAGCCGAGCTACCGGCCGAGCAGCGCCAAGTGTTCGTGTGGCACGAGTTGGAAGACAAGTCTTTTAATGAGATGGTAGTTGAAACCGGCGTGCCGCTCAAAACCCTTATCTCGCGCAAGCATTACGCCGTGAAGCACTTGCGCAAACGCCTGCAAAAGCTATACGACGAGCTATTCACCGACTAGCCGGCTGCTCCCTTCTTCGCTCTAAAATTTTATCTAGATATGAACCGCTCCCTTTGGCTGAAAAAAGCCGTCAAATTTGTCTTTTTCGCGGCCCTGTTCGTGGCCATTGCCACGTTCGCCACCATGAGCTTGTGGAACTGGCTCATGCCCATGATTTTTCACCTGCCGCTGCTCACCTTCTGGCAGACGCTGGGTCTGCTTGTGCTCAGCCGCATCCTTACGGGTGGCTTTGGGCGCGGGGGCCAGGGTGGCTGGGCCCGAGGACGCGCCTGGAAGCGCCAGATGCAGCAGCGCATGGAAGCCTTTTCACCCGCCGAGCGCGAGAAGTTTCGGCAGCAGATGCGCAGCCGCTGCGCCGGCTCGTGGGGGCGGTCCGCTGCCGAGCCTACGGCTGAAACAACCGCTTAGCAGCTTTTAACTTACCTATGTGTCCAGCAAAAAGCTCGTTGTTTCGACGGGCTTTTTCTTATTCCGGTGTAGCATACACCCTGCGAGTCCAGGCTATTATTGGTTCGCTTGCAGACTTGCATAGTCTATGCTCAAACTATTGCTGGCTAGCTCGGAAGAGCTTTTGCTTTTCGTCTTTTGACAGGCTTTCGTAGCCCGAGCGCGAGATTTTGTCCAGAATCAGGTCAACTTCCTCGGGCGGCGTGGTGCTAGGGGCAGCTTTGCCAGCCGAGGCCGTGGTCCGACTCACTGCTACCGGGCTGCGGTGGGTCACTTTCATGGCTGGGCGGCCACGGAAGAGGCTGCTGAGCCAGTCGCCCACTGCTACTACCGGGCGGCCCATGTCGCGGCCAGCCTTGAGCTGTTTCACAAAAACGAAGCCTAGCAGGGCACCTCCCAGGTGCGTAATCTCGCCGCCGGGATTGCCGCCGTTGATGCCCGCCAGCGAAATCAGCACCACAGCCACAGCTATCCACTTGATTTTAACCGCCCCCAAGATGAAAAGCATGAAGGTATAATCGGGCAACAGCGTAGCGGCCGCTACAATAATGGCTGTAACCGACGCCGACGCCCCGATAACGGGTAAACCCAGCCCTGGCTGGAGTACAGGAATGAAATTGTAGGCCAACAGGAAGAACACAGCACCAGCTAGCGCCCCCAATACGTAGAGGCTCACTAGGCGCCGGTCGCCTAAATATTCCCGGATAATCTGCCCGAACCAGTAGAGGTTCAGCATATTAAACAAAATATGCAGGAAGCCTCCGTGCACAAACGCGTAGGTAAGCAGCGTCCAGGGGTGGCGTAGCAGCACCCAGCCATCCGATGAGAGGGCCAGTTGGCGCATGATGAGCGTGTAGGTACCGTTGGATTGGGCAATAAAAAATATTGCCCGCAGAATAATGAGGACGGCGAATACCAGCGCGTTGAGGATAATGAGCTGATTGAGCGCATTATCGCGGCGCGAAAAGGCATCGCGGATATCCTGGGTCAAACTCATAGCAAGCGAAGATTTTAGTAGAAGCGGGCGCGGCCGCTTTCCCAGAATTTAAGAATAATAAACCCAATCAGCAGCCCGCCGATGTGGGCAAAGTGGGCAACGTTATCGCCAGGCGCTTGGTGCACACCGCTGTACAATTCGTACGCGCCGTAGAAAAATACAAAATACTTGGCCTTAATGGGAAAGGGAAAAAAGAGCAAAAACAACTCGGTATTAGGAAACAGGTAGGCAAAGGCGAAGAGAATGCCGAACAGCGCGCCCGATGCCCCTAGCATACCACCGTTGGGCGAGTCGTGGATAGCGTGGTAAACTTCCTGCACGTGCTGCACAATGGCCTGTCGCAGGCCCTGGTCATTGGGATTGCGCTCTAGCGCGGCGGCGGCGGCTTCGTCTTCGGCCTGCTTAAAACCGCTTTGGCGCATAAACTGGTCGTAGTCGCCAGCGTTGGGGCTGCGCACCACCTCGGTATATACGGCGTCGAGCTTACGCATTTCATAGATGCGCACGCCCTGGTAAAGCACGCCGGCCCCCACGCCGCACATCAGCCAAAACGCCAGGAAGCGCTGCCCACCCCAGCGCTGCTCCAGCAGCGGCCCAAATGAGATGAGGCCGAACATGTTGGAGAAAATATGCCCCCAGCTGCCATGCAGGAACATATACGTAAAGAACTGCCAGACATAGAAGTATGGCGAGCCCGGCACGTACAAGCTGCCTAGCTGCGTGATGGGAATAGTACGCAGATTCTCCTGGGCCAGAAAGACGGCTAGGTTAATCAGCAGCAGGTTGCGAACGGTAGGCGTGAGATTGAACATGCAGGAGCGCCAAACTTCGAGTCTGGCGATTGAAACGAGAGAACAGCGACGCGGGGCAAAGGTCGCACCGGGCCGCTTACGCGCCAGCCTTGCGAAAGTAGGCGGCCAGCTGCTCGCCATCGAGTAACACTACAGTAGGGCGGCCGTCAGGCGTATAGTTGGGCACTTGGCAAGCAAAGAGTTTATCTACCAATGCATTGAGCTCAACATCGGGTAGGCGGGGCTGGCTAGTAGCCTGGGCCACACGCCGGGCCAAGGCTCGGGCTAGGGCCTCACGCCGGTCGAGACGCAGCGGCGCCGCGCCGCTTCGAAACTGCTCAATCAAGCCTTCCAGCAACTCTTTTTCGCCTTGGGCGGGCAAGTCGGCGGGCACGGCCTCCACGGCGATGGTATGGGGCCCAAACTCCGCAAAGCGAAACCCTAGCAAGTGCAGCGAGGGCGTGAGCTCGCCCAGCACGGCATAGTCGGCGGGCGAAAACGTGAGTGGGCGCGGAAACAGCAGTGCCTGCGAGTGGCCCCCGCCGCCCCGCTCCTGCCCCGCCGCGTACTGCTCGTAGAGGATGCGCTCGCGGGCCGCCTCCTGGTCAATCAGCATCAGGCCCGATTTCACGGGCAGCAACACGTAGCGGTTCAGCACCTGGGTGGCGCGCGGGTTGTGCGGCGCGCCACTACCGCCGCCGCTGGAGCTAACAGGGCTAGCCGGCCCCGCAGGCTGCGGGCGAGCGCGCTCGGCCGGGGCCGGGTGAGTGAAGGGTAGCTCGGGCAGCGGCGCTACCGGGGGCACTAGCGTCGCGGCGCCGATGGGCGCTTCCTCTTCGGTGGCCGGGCGCACAGGCTGGCCCAGTTCGCGGTAAAAGGCTTCGAGGTCACGCTTGGCTTGCTCGGTAGGCCGGGCCGGCGCCGCGCGCTCGGTGGGCGCCCGGTTGCCGCGAGCCGCCGCCGATACGGAAGAGGCTAGCGCGTCAGGGTTAAACTCCACGGCGCGGCGAGGGGCCGGCAACGCAGCCCCCTCGCCAAAGCTGTTGGCTCCCGACGAGGTGCGCAGCGGCCGGATGGGCGCAAAATTTACATCGCCCTCAAAGTCGAGCGATGGCGTGAGGCTGTGCACCCCTAGCGCCTGCCGCACGGCGGCGCGCACCACGGCGTACACCGTTTTTTCGTCCTCAAATTTTATTTCCGTCTTCGTGGGGTGCACGTTGATGTCGATGGCCTTGGGGTCGAGTTCCAGAAACAGCACGTAGAACGGATGCGTGTCGCGGGCCAGCAGCCCCTCGTAGGCGGCCAGCACCGCGTGGTTGAGGTAGGCCGAGCGGATAAAGCGGTTATTGACGAAGAAAAACTGGTCGCCCCGGCTTTTTTTAGCCGACTCAGGCTTGCCGATGTAGCCTTTCACCGTGATAAAGGGCGTTACTTCTTCACAGCTTGCCAGTTGTTCTTTATAATTATTACCCAGCAGGGCCACAATGCGCTGGCTCAGCTTGCCCGCGGGCAGGGCAAAAACTTCGAGGTCGTTTTGATAGAGTGAGAAAGTAATCTGCGGATTGGCCAACGCGATGTGCTGAAACTCATCCAAGATATGGCGCATCTCCACCGCATTGCTTTTCAAGAAGTTGCGCCGCGCTGGCACGTTGAAAAACAGATTTTTCACCGAAATACTGGTGCCATCGGGGCAGGCGGTGGGCGTTTGACTGCTCACCGCCGAGCCTTCTACGAGCAGCAGCGAGCCGGTTTCCTGACCGCGCTGCTTTGTGCGAATTTCGACTTGCGCCACGGCCGCGATGCTAGCCAGCGCTTCGCCCCGAAAACCCAGCGTGCGAATGCGAAACAGGTCCTCGGTCGAGCGGATTTTGCTGGTCGCGTGGCGCTCCAGGCTCATGCGTGCGTCGGTGGCCGACATGCCGGCGCCGTCGTCTACCACTTGCACGAGCTGCTTACCTGCCTCTTTTACAATAAGCTGAATACTAGTAGCGCCGGCGTCCACAGCGTTTTCGAGCAGCTCTTTCACCACCGAGGCCGGGCGCTGCACCACCTCACCCGCCGCAATCTGGTTGGCGAGGTATTCGGGCAGAAGTTGGATGATGTCGGGCATTCTGGGGGTCATGAAGCGATGAGGTAAGCAGGTTGAAGGGAAGTAGGTGGGCGAGCAACGGGCGAAAAAAGCGGGCGGCTACGGCCTACTTCTCACCTCATTACCTACTCACTTCATCCCTTCATCCCCGCCTACTGCCTACCTTTGCGGCCAATTTTGGGCTAGCTGCCCGGTTTACTTTCGGCTGCCAAGGGTTCTGGCTTGTATGGAACCGCTAGGGGCAGCCGGGGGTTCCGGCAGCATCCGTCGGCAAAAGTAGGCCGGCCGGACCGCCTTTTCTACCTCTTTAAAACTTCCCGCCCTGGGCTGATGCGCGTCGATTTGCGGTTTTTGTTTTTGGGGTTGCTGCTAGGGGTTGCCGGGTTGCTGCTAGGTTTTTCGGAGCCCCGCAAACCCCTGCCCGACCCCTTGCCCAGTGGCCCCGCCGAAACGCAGTGGGTCGATAGCGTTTTCAACGCGCTCACGCCCGACCAACGGCTAGGGCAGTTTTTCATGGTGGCCGCCTACTCCAACCGTGAGAAGGCGCACGCCGACCGCATCGAGCGGCTGGTGCGCAATCAGGGCATTGGGGGCGTCATGTTTTTGCAGGGAGGCCCTAAGCGCCAGGTCATCATGACCAACCGCTTGCAGGCCGCCGCAAAAGTGCCGCTGCTTATTGCCACTGATGCCGAGTGGGGCCTCGATATGCGTCTTGATTCGACTGCCCACTTTGCCAAGCAAATGACGCTGGGCGCCATGGACGACGACCAGCTGGTGTACCAGATGGGCCGCGACCTGGCCCGCAAGCTGCGGGCGCTGGGCGTGCATATCAATTTTGCGCCGGTGGTCGATGTCAATTCCAACCCCGGCAATCCGGTAATTGGCAACCGCTCGTTTGGCGAAAACCAGGACCGTGTGGCCGCGTTAGGAGTGCAGTACATAAAAGGATTGCAAGGGCAACGTGTGATTGCGGTGGCCAAGCACTTCCCCGGCCACGGCGACACCGATACCGACTCACACGTGGCCCTGCCAGTGATTAACACCGACTTGGCTAGGCTCGAAAAGGTGGACCTAGTGCCTTTCCAGAAGTCGTTTGAGGCTGGGGCGCTGGGCGTGATGGTGGCTCACCTTTACATGCCGCTCTTCGACACGACCAACGCCAAAACCACTACGCTCTCGAAGGCGCTCGTAACCGGGCTACTGCAAGACCGCATGGGCTTTAAGGGCTTGATTTTTACGGATGCACTGAATATGCGCAGCGTAAGCAAGCTCTACAAAGACGGCGAGCTCGACGCGATGGCCCTGGCTGCCGGCAACGACGTGCTGCTGTTTTCGGAAGATGTGCCGGCTGCCCTCACCCGCATCAAGGAGGCTGTGGCAGCAGGCAAGCTCCAGCAGGCTGACCTCGACGCACGGGTGAAAAAAATCCTGCGCGCCAAGTACTGGGCCGGGCTCAATAAGTATAAGCCAGCCAATGCGTTGGTGCTGCGTGACAGCCTCAACGTACCCGCGTCGCGGGTGCTAGCGCAAACGATTTTTGAACACGCCGTGACGGTGGTGAAGAATGAGGATAAGCTCCTCCCCTTCCGGCGGCTCGACACGTTGCGCATTGCGGCCATCACCATTGGTACGCAGGCCGAGGGGCCCTACGCCACGATTTTCAATAAGTACCAGCCCGGCCCGGTATACGCCGTGCCCGACCGCTACGCGCCCGATTCTACGTTCAGTCGCATTCAGGCTCGCCTCGGCGATGCTAACGTGGTGGTGGTGAGCCTACACCAGATGAATAACACCCCTAGCCACAGCTACGGCCTGGGTGAGGGCGCCCTGAAGTTCCTCAAAAACCTGCAAGCCGACAAGCGCCGCAAAACGGTAGTGGTAGCCATGGGCAATGCTTACGGCCTCAAGTTTCTAGAGTCGGCCCGCACGCTGGTGTGTGGCTACGAGGACCACTACGCGGCGCAGCTCGTGGTGCCGCAGGTGCTATTTGGCGCGCTGCCAGCGCGGGGCAAGCTACCGGTTACGGTATCGGAAACAATGAAAGTGGGCACCGGGCTAGCCACCGCTGACCTGCACCGGCTACGCTACGCCGCGCCCGAGCGCGAAGGTTTGGACTCGCACATTATGAGCCAGATAGACCACATTGCCCTCGAAAGCATTGTGACGGCTGCCACGCCGGGCTGCCAGGTGCTCATCGCCAAAAATGGCACGGTAGTATTTGACCAGAGCTACGGCTACGGCACCTACGACCAGAGCCAGCCCATTACGAACAGCACGCTCTACGACCTGGCTTCGGTAACCAAAGTAGCTGGCACCTTGCAGGCCGTGATGTACCTGAAGGACCAGGGCCGCCTGAATCTGGACGAGAAGGTAAGCACCTACCTGCCCGAAATGCAGCGCACCAACAAGCGTGATGCCACCGTGCGCGACGTGCTGTTGCACCAGGCGGGCCTCAAGCCGGGCATCCCGACGTGGGAGCGCACCGTGCGCGATGGCGCCCTCAAGCCGGCTTATTATTCGAGCACCCGCTCCGACGATTTTCCAAATGAGGTAGCGCCCGGTGAGTATTCCATCAAAGCTGCCGACGACTCGGTGTGGGCCTGGACGCTGCGCTCGGGGCTGCTGCCCAAAGTGCGCGGCAAGTACCCGGTGGAGTATTCTGACCTCAGCTTCATTATCATGAAGCGCCTGAGCGAGAAGCTACTGGGCCAGCCGCTAGCGGAGTTCCTGCCCAGGGAATTCTACAAGCCGCTGGGGCTAGCCACTATGACCTACAACCCGCTCACGCGTTTCCCGAAGGATTGTATTGCGCCTACTGAGAAGGACACGTACTACCGCCGCGAGCAGTTGCAAGGCACCGTGCACGACCAAACCGCAGCCCTGGTGGGCGGGGTAGGTGGCCACGCCGGCCTCTTCGCCACGGCCAACGACCTAGCGGTGCTCATGCAGATGAACCTGCAAAATGGCCGCTACGGTGGCAATATGTACTTCAAAAACCCGGTGGTAAGCGAGTTTTCGCGCCCGCAGGTGGTGGGCAACAAGCGCGGCCTGGGCTGGGACCGCGGTGACCCTAGCAAGCCCGAAGGCCCCACTAGCCGGCTAGCCCCCGCCAGCACCTTCGGCCACACCGGCTTCACGGGCACCTGCGTGTGGCTCGACCCCGACAACCAGATTCTCTACGTCTTCCTCTCCAACCGCGTGTATCCCGATGCGGGCAACATTAAGCTGCGGACCTACAATATCCGCACCCGCATTCAGGAGGTGATTTACAAAGCAATGGCCCAGCATAAAGTCGAGCGAGGGGTCGGCAGTGGCGCAGTAGGCGGGCAGTAGTAGCCAAACCCTGGCCAACTTGATTTAAATAGGCTAGCCGGCACAATGCAACCATTTAGTTAGTGGTGGCTATCACAGAGACATAGTACTTCACTACTTGCTCCCTATGAAACTACTGCTTACTCCGCTGCTCGCAACGCTAGCGCTCAACGCAGCCACGGCCCAAACTACTTTTAAACTGGGCGTGCGCGGCGGCCTCAACCGGGCCTTGACTACGGTGGCCCCCGGGAGCAGCCTAAGCGGCCCCAACACCTACGCCCGCTCGGCCGAAAAGAACGCCATTTATGCCTGGCAAGCCGGCCTTGTGCTGGAAGCTGCTTTTGGCAACTTTGCCGTGCAGCCCGCACTGCTCTTTTCGCAGAAAGGCGAAAAATTTAACACCAATGTGTATTATAATGGCGGTGGCAGCGGGTTTGCGCTCAGCAACATCAGCACCAACCGCTACAACTGGCTGGAGCTGCCCATAAATTTTGTGTACACTATGCACGGTGACCACGGCTTGCAAGTTTTTGCCGGGCCTTACGTGGCAATGGGAGTAGGCGGGCGCCAAACCGGCACCAGTTACATCGCGGCCCCCAATATTAGTTACTCGCCTTATGAGTTCGATAACCGGGTTAGCTACGGCACAGCTACCAACAACCAGCGTTTCGACGCTGGGGTAAACTTTGGTCTTGGCTACCGGCTGGGCCCGCTGCAGGTGCAAGCTGGCTTCGGGCTAGGGCTCGTCAATCTGCACAGAGCTACCCCTAGCTTCGACCCCGGGTTCTCTCCGCTTACTGCCTACAATTTTTACAACGATGCATCCTATAACCGCGTAGCGCAGCTAACGGGCACGTACTTTTTCTCGTTGTAACAATCCTACTTCGGCGCATTCCATACGTTATCGGCCGGGTAGCTGTCGGGGGTATAGGTGCTACCCAACGTTACTTTTTTAATGGTGCGGCCGCTGCCCACGGGCACCGTCACGCTTTTGGCGCCCTCCTTCCACACGGCAATGGTGCGGTGAATTTTCTCTTCCGTACCGTTGTCGAAGGTCACGGTCAGGTCTATGGGCTGGGGCTTGCTGCCTTTGGCAGTCACCGTAATTTGAGCAGGTTTATCGGCGGGGCGCACCACGGTAGTGATAGCCAGGTCGGGGTAGCCACCGTCGAAGAACCAGCGCTGCCAAAACCAGTCGAGGTTTTGGCCGGCCCCGGTGTTCATCGAATAAAAGAAGTCGTAGGGCATCGGGTGTTTGCCGTGCCAGGTGCGGATGTACGTGTGCAAGGCCTTGGTAAACAGCTCATCGCCCAGCATATCCTTCACGTAGAGGTACCCTAGCCCCGGCTTAGGGTACGAGTTGAGGAAGAACGGCGCGCCGGTTTGCTGCGTGGTCAGGGTCACGATGGGTAGGTCGTCTTCGGTGTCGGCAGCGCGGGCATAAGACGCCATGCCGTAGTCATCAACGAGGCCGGGCTGGATGAGGGGCGAGATAATCCACTCGCCGATGGTGGCCCAGCCCTCATCCATCCAACCGTATTTCGTCTCGTTGATGCCCATGTAAAACGGGAACATCGTGTGAAAAATCTCGTGGTCAGTAAGCGTAATGGCGTCCTCGCGGGTGCGGGTCGGGTTGTCGTTCACCATCATGGGGTACTCCATCTGGTCGAGGCCGTCGAACACCGTTTCGTGGCTGTAGGGGTAGGGCCACTTGGGAAAGGTGTAGCTCATGGCCTCCACCGTTTTGCGGCCAAACTCGGCTACCTCCTTGAAATCGTCGTGCCGGGCATTGTACACGGCATCGACGCGGGTGCGGCGCTTGGTGGCGGGGTCTACCACCAGGCTGGTGGCGTCCCACACGTAGTGGTCGGCGGTGGCAAAGGCGAAGTCCGTCACGTCGCTAGCCTCGAAGTGCCAGGTATTGGCAGCATTAGGCGCGGTAGCGTCGTGCTGGCGGGCCTCCGCACTGCTGATGATGCGCGTGAGGCCGTCGGTTTGCTCGGCGGTGCGCAGGCGCGCCAAGTACTTTTTGGTGAGCACCTGCTCGGCATTGGTGAGGTCGCCGGTGGCCCAGACCAGAAAATTGCGCGGCACCGTGATGTCGGCCGCAAAGTGGCAGAAATCGTTGTAAAACTCGGGCCCGCCGCTGTACGCTATTCGGTTCCAGCCATCGATATCATCGTACACGGCGATGCGCGGGAAGAAATACGCCACAAAATCGGCGCCCGGCTCTACCTCACCCGTGCGCTGATGCGAGCCTTTATTGAGCGTGTAGGAATAGGTAATATCGACCTGCGCCGCTTGCCGGGCGCCAATAACGCGCCGCAGTGGCACCGTCATATTCGTGTTGTCAATCTGCAGCTGGCTAGGGTCGATAACCTTGCCATTGACGGCTAGGCGCTCAATTTTAACGCCATCGCTCAGGTCTTCGGCGGCAAACTTACCGGAGCGGGGCGCCCCTTTTTGGTAGATGTTGGGGTACAGCTTAAACAGCAGCTGCCGCAACGAATCCGGGCTGTTATTTTGATACTTAATACTAACCGTACCGGCCAGCAGGCGAGTAGCCGGGTCAAAATTCACCTTGATAGTATAGTCCGCCGTGTTTTGCCAGTACTTCGGGCCGGGCTGGCCGGTGGGGGCGCGCGTGCCCTTGTCGTAGGTAGCGCGCAGGTTGCGCGGCATGGGCAGCGGCGCCTGAGCCAGGCTAGCCGAGCAGCTGAGAGCCAGCAGCGCGGCCAGCGCCACGCGGGGAAAACCAAGAATCTTTTTCAATCAGGAAAGCTAAAATAAAGCGTCCGCGAAGCGCCGGGGGCTTTTTCACCGAAAAGCTACCCCACCCGCCACCACTATAAAAACCAGCTTGCTGCTGCAAGCCGGTCCACAAAAATAGCAAAAATGGCAGGCTAGCCCGACGCTCATCGGGCTAGCCTGCCATTTTAAACTTCTCCGGAATCAACTAGGCTTAGCGGGTTGTCCCGGCTCCCTTCGGCCCGGCGGCTTTGCCAGGCTTGGGCATAGCTTTGGCGGGCGCCAGCGGGAAGCCGCGCTGCTTCATCAGGGCATCCACTTTGGGGTCGCGGCCGCGGAAGGCGCGGTAGCCGGCGGCCGGGTCTACGGTGTTGCCCACCGTGAAGACATTGGCTCGCAGGCGAGCTGCCACGGCTTTATCGTAAGGGCCGCCGGCCTCGGTGAAGGCGCTGAAGGCATCGGCCGCCAGCACCACCGACCACAGGTAGGAATAGTAGCCCGCCGAGTAGCCATCGGACGAAAATACGTGGCTGAACTGCGGCGTGCAGTGGCGCATTACCAGCTCGCTAGGCATCCCTAGTCCAGCCAGGGTCTCGCGCTCAAACTTATCGGGGTCAATCTTTTGCGAGCCCGCCAGGTGCAGCTTCATGTCAACGAGGGCGCTAGCCAAAAACTCGGTCGTGGCAAAACCCTCATTGAAGGTGCTGGCCTTGTTGATGCGGTCAACCAATACCTGCGGAATGGGCTGGCCGGTCTGGTAGTGCAGCGCAAAGCGGTTGAGCACTTCGGGCGTAGGCAGCCAGTTTTCGAGCAGCTGCGACGGAAACTCCACGTAATCGCGCACCACGCTAGTGCCCGCTAGGCCGGGGTAGGTCACGTTGCTCGACAGCCCGTGCAGGGCGTGGCCAAACTCGTGAAACAACGTGGTGGCATCGGTCCAGGAAATGAGCACCGGCTCGCCATCCTTGCCCTTCACAAAGTTGGAGTTGTTGGACACGATGGTCGTTACCTCCTTGCCGCCCATGCGCTCTTGGTTGCGGTAGGCATTCATCCAGGCGCCCGAGTTTTTACCGGGGCGCGCGTAGGGGTCGAAGTACCAGAGGCCCACCTGCTTGCCAGTGGTTTTGTCGTTTACTTGCCACACCTTCACGTCGGGGTGGTACACGGGCACGTCGGTCACGGGCACGAAGGTGAAGTTAAACAGCTCGCCGGCCACCCAAAACATGCCCTCGCGCATCTTGTCGAGCTGCAAATAGGGTTTCACCTCGTTCTGGTCGAGGTCGTAGCGCGCCTTACGCACTTTCTCGGCGTAGTAGCGGTAGTCCCAGGGCTCAATTTTGAAGCCGGCGGGAGCACCCTCTTTTTGGGCTAGGGCCTGCATATCGGCCACCTCCTCGTGCACGCGGGCCACGGCGGGCTTCCACATTTCCAGCATCAGCTGCATGGCGGCCTCGGGCGTTTTGGCCATCGTATTATCGAGGCGCAGGTGGGCGTGGGTGGGGTACCCTAGCAACTTGGCGCGCTCGGCCCGCAGCTGCAAAATTTGGGTGATGAGCGCGTTGTTGTCGTGCGCGCCACCATTGTCGCCGCGGTTGGTAAACATGCGCCACGCCTTCTCACGCAGCGCCCGCTGGTCCGAATACGTCAGAAACGGGTCGATGCTGGAGCGCGTGTTCGTGATAACCCCTACCCCACTGGCCTTGCGGGCGGTAGCTACCGTGGCGGCCGCGTCGCGCAGCGAAGGCGGCAGGCCGCCCAGGTCCTTATTGGTTTTCAGCACCAACACCGAGTCGGCCTCATCGGCCAACACGTTTTGCGAGAAGTGCGTGAACAGCCCCGCTAGCTGCTGATTGATTTGCGACAGCCGCGCCTTGGCCGGCGCATCGAGCTTGGCCCCGGCGCGCACGAATTGCTTGTAATTGACTTCAACCAACCGCTGCTGCTCGGGCGTGAGCTTCTTCGTAGCGGGCGACTTGTACACCGCCTCAATGCGCTTGAAGAGGGCGGTGTTCTGCGAAATCTGGTCGGCAAAAGCGGCCATCTTGGGCGCCATCTCGGTTTCGACGGCCCCAAACTGCTTGTCATTCAGCGTCGATTTCCAGACGCCGTACACGGCTTGCACGCGGTCGAGGGCGCCACCACTGCGCTCCATGGCCGCAATGGTGTTGTCGAAAGTCGGCGCAGCCGGGTTGTTGGCAATGGCTGCGATTTCGGCCAGGTTTTCGGCCATTGCCGCTTCAAGCGCGGGCTTGAAATCGGCCACTTTCACTTTGTCGAAGGCCGGCACGCCGCCGTGGGGGCCGCCCCAGGGGGCTAGCAGCGGCGCTTGGTCGGTGCGGCCAGTCACCGTTACGACCGGGCTGGTAGCTTGGGCCATACTGAAATAAGGTTGGGCCACCGTGAGGCCTAGCAGCACGAGGCGGCCAGCAACCTGCCGGTGATTAAGGAAAAACGACATGCAACTACACTAAAGGGTAAATTAATTGGGAATTGGGAGCGCGAAGCTCCGGCTTCACGCTCCTTCCCTAGCGCTCCAGCTTAAAGCCGGGTTCGCGGGCGGGCGGCGCGGTGCGGTTGGCCACGGCCCAGCCAGTGAGGTACATCCACTGCGTCATGTGCAGCAGCTTGTTGTAGTCGATGCGCTGGGGCTCGTCGCGGGGCGTGTGGTAGTCGACATGCAACAGCGAGGTGTACATGATGGCCGGGATACCTAGCCGCGCATACGGCAGGTGGTCGGAGCGGAAGTACCAGCCCTCGGGGTGGGTCGGCTTGTCCCACTCGGTATCGAGCTTGAACTTAGGGCCGGCTTGGTTGGCGGCCAGGGCCATTTTCACGAGGTCAGAGGAGTTCATATGAGGCGGCGTCGAGCCGAGCAGCGCGGCCGAATCAGGGGCATTGCGGCCCATCATCTCAGCGTTAAGCACGGCTACGATAGACGACTGCGGCACCGTAGGGTGAGCCGAGAAATACGTCGAGCCAATCAGCCCCCGCTCCTCCGAGCCCTGGTACACAAACAGCGCCGAACGGCGCGCCGGCTGCTGCTTAAAGGCCCGCATGATGGCTAGCAGAGCAGCACAACCGGTGGCGTTGTCGTCGGCCCCGTTGTAAATGGAGTCGCCGGCGATGGGTGCCCGCACGCCGTCGTGGTCCTGGTGGGTGCTAAAAAGGACGTATTCTTTTTTCAGCTGTGCGTCGGTACCTGGCATCTTGGCCACGATGTTGACGGATGGGTACTGAAAGCTCTCCACTTTCAGTTCGGCCGTGAGCTGCTGGCCGGCCTGCTGCACCCAGCTGGCGGCGCTGGCGGGCAGCCACATCACGGGCGGCGTGCTTACTACCCGGGTGCTAGCCGCGCCAGGCAGGCTGTAGCGCCCGCGCTCGAAAACGTGGCTCCAATGGTCGTAGAGGGCTTGCTGCTTCGGGTCCGACACGAATACTACGGCCACCGCGCCGGCCTTGGTTAGCTCGGCGGCCTGCCCGGCAAACTTGCCAAACACGTAGCGCCGGTAGCTGATGCCGTCGGTAGGCGCGCCCGCAATCTGCACGGCCACGGCCTTGCCTTTCACATCCACTTTAGCCAACTCGGCGGCCGAGCCGGTGCCCACGTACACGAGCGGCGCATTTACACTGGCATTGGTGGGGGCCGTTACTAAGCCGTCCTGGTCCAGCTTGATTTCGTGGCTGCCAATGCGCAGGGTGCTGCTCTTACTAAGGCGGGTGCGTTGCAGGTTAAACCACTGGAAGTAGGTGCCATCGTCGCCGGCCGGCAGCATGCCGGTGGCCCGAATCAGGTCGGCGAGCCACACCGACGCTTTTAACTCGTCGAGCGTGCCACCCTCGCGACCCCGGTAGTGGTCGCCGGCCAGCGCAAACAAGTCGCGCTTGATATCGGCCTCCTTGATGGCGCTCTCGGCATTGGCGCCCGAGGTGGCGGTGGAGCCCGAAGGCTTCACCTTGACTTTTGTTTTTTGCGCCTGCCCGGCTAGGGGTGCCGCAAGCGCTAGGGCAGCTAGGAAGAGAAATTTGTGTCTCATTAGAAAAGGAATTGAAGAAGCATCATTTACAGAACGGTCGTTATGCTTTGGCAAACTCAGCATGACGACCTTTTTTTGATTTCTTATTTCTGGCGCGCCGCCCAGGCATCCATCCTGCGCTCTAGCACGGCGAGCGGCATGGCGCCATCGAGCAACAGCTCGTCGTGAAACGCTTTGAGCGAGAACTTCGGCCCGAGCTGCTTTTCATAGCGCGTGCGCAGCTCCCGTAGCTTGAGTTGACCGGTTTTGTAGGCTAGTGCCTGGCCGGGCCAGGCCATGTAGCGCTCTATTTCGGCCGTGGCACCTTGCTCCGTGGTGGCCTCATTGTCGAGCATGTACTGTATGGCTTGCTCGCGCGTGAGGCCCTTGGCGTGCATGCCCACATCGACCACCAGCCGGATGGCGCGGTGCATTTCCGCGCTCAGCGCGCCCAAGTATTGGTAAGGGTCGGTATACATACCTAGCTCCTTACCCAGGCTTTCGGTATACAGTGCCCAACCTTCGCTGAAAGCCGAGTAAAAGGCAAACCGCTGAAACTTGGGCAAGTTGGTATTTTCCTGCTGCAACGACACCTGGAAATGGTGGCCCGGAATGGCTTCGTGCAAAAACAGCGACTCCATACCCGGCGTTTTAAACTTGGTGGCATCCAGAATGGGCACGTAGAAAATACCCGGCCGCGAGCCGTCGGCCGCGCCGCGGTTGTACTGCGCGCTGGCCGAGGCGGCGCGGAAAGCCTCCGTCTGCCGAATCTCAAACGCCGTCTTGGGCATGCGCCCAAATAGGCGCGGCAGCCCCGGCGCTACCCGCCCCTGAATGGCGCGGAACCCATTGAGCACGTCTTCGGGCGTTTTATAGGGCCGAAACTGGGGGTTGGTACTCAGCGAGGCGAGCAGCTCGGGCAAGGTGCCAGCGTAGCCTAGCTGCTGGCGTACCTTTTCCATTTCCCCTTTGATGCGGGCTACTTCCGACTGGCCGGTCTGGTAAATTTCTTCGGGCGTGCGGGTGGTCGTGGTCCAGTAGGCTACGGCGGTCGTGTACATATCAGCCCCGCCCGGCACGGCCGCAATGCCGGTGCTGGTGCGGGCGGCCGGCAGGTAATCGGTCTTCAAAAACGTGGCTAGCTTCTGGTAGGTCGGCACGAGCTGCGTGCGAATGGCTTGCTCATACGCGGCCGTCAGGCGCTGCTTATCGGCGGCCGAGAAGCTAGCCGGCAGCTGCTTAATAGGGCCGTAGAACACGCTCTGGCTAGGGTCGGCTACAGCTAGGGCTTCCAGCTGCGGCACCATTTTCTGGACCAATACCTTGGGCAGCACTACGCCGGTGCGCATGCCGTGCCGAAAGTCGGCCACCGCCGTATCGGCCCACGCCGGAAACTGCCGCACGCGGGCTAGCCAGTTATCGTAGTCCTGCACCGTTTTGAAGGGCTGCGCGCCGGAGCCCGCTCCTAACTGCGCCAGTTCCAGCGGCAAGCCGCTAAACTGCGTGAAGGGCATCGTCCAGGTGGGCTGGGCGAGGCTAGCCAGCCGGCTCGTCATCTCGTACTGAAAGACGTCGTAGCTGGTCTGGTCGGCAGGCGTGAGTTTGCTGCGGTCGAGACGGGCCAGCTGGTCGCGATAGCGCTCATACAGGCGGCGCTGCTGCTGGCGAAAGTCGCGGGTACCCGAGTTGGGCAGCTGGTCGTTGAAGCGGTTGTCGCCCTGGCTGGTGGCTTGCAGCGGGTAGAGCCGCGCCTGCTCCTCCCAATAATTGGTGAACAGCGCGGCCAGCGGCGACGAGCCCGCTAGCCGGGCCCTCGGCGAATTGGCCCGCGTGGGTTGGGCCAAAGCGGGGGTGGCTAGCCCAGCCAGCAGGCAACCGGCAAGTAGAAAATGCTTCATCAACAAATCAAGAATAAATAGCAACTCAAAGCTACGCGGCAACCCGGCGCGCGCCTAGCGAGTCTTTTTGCCGGGCACCCGCCAAAAGTCGGCCGGAGCCAGACCGGGGTTGCGGCCAAACCTCCGCCGCCTATTCTGGTTAGCCCCTCGCCTACTCTACCTTTCCTTAATGAATATCGGCATCGTCTGTTATCCCACGTTTGGCGGCTCCGGCGTGGTAGCCACCGAACTGGGCAAAGCCCTGGCCCAGCGCGGCCACAAGGTTCACTTCATCACGTACAGCCAGCCGGTACGCCTCGATTTCTTCAACGAAAACGTGTTTTACCACGAGGTGTACGTGCCTACGTACCCGCTTTTCCAGTTTCCGCCTTACGAATCGGCTCTGGCCAGCAAAATGGTGGACATTGTGCAAAACGAGAAGCTCGACGTGCTGCACGTGCACTACGCTATTCCGCACGCCTCGGCGGCGTACCTAGCCAAGCAGATTCTGCGCTCGCGCGGCATCACGGCGCCAGTCGTTACCACGCTGCACGGCACCGATATCACGCTTGTGGGCAAGGATGCCAGCTACGAGCCGGTGGTCACGTTCAGCATCAACGAGAGCGACGGCGTCACGGCCGTATCGGCCGATTTGCGCCGCGAAACCTACGAGTATTTTCCCGTTGAGCACAAGATTGAGGTTATTCCCAACTTCATCGATTTGCAGCGCTTTAAGAAGCAGGAAAAGAGCCACTTCCGCACGGCCATCGCGCCCGATGGCGAGAAAATCCTGCTCCACACCAGCAATTTTCGCTCGGTAAAGCGGGTCGAAGACGTGCTGCGCATCTTCGCCGGCGTGCGCCAGGTCATTCCGGCCAAGCTGCTGCTCGTGGGCGACGGCCCCGACCGCACGCGCATGGAGAAGCTGGCCCGCGAGCTCGACTGCCAGCGCGACGTGCGCTTCCTGGGTAAGCTCGAAGCCGTGGAGGAAGTGCTCAGCGTGAGCGACCTTTTTCTGATGCCTAGCGAAAACGAAAGTTTTGGCCTGGCCGCGTTGGAGGCTATGGCTTGCGAAGTGCCCGTGGTGAGTACCAATGCCGGCGGTATTCCCGAACTGAACGTGAACGGCGTAAGCGGTATGCTCAGCAACATCGGCGATGTGGACGACATGGTCAAGAATGCCCTCTACGTGCTGGCCGACGACAACCTGCCCCGCTTTAAAGCCGCCGCCCGCGCCCGCGCCGAGGAGTTTGCCGTGAGCAACATTGTACCCTTATACGAGCAGTGCTACGAGCGCGCAGCCCTCGCCGCGTTGCAGCCCCGCTAGGCTACTTGACAGTGCTGAGCGTCCGTCAGGCTGAGCCTGCCGCAGCATCTCTGCCGCACCGTTGGATTAGCAACTCTAGCGGTACGAGCAAGACACTTCGGCAAGCCCAGCCGGACGGACGTTTTTCGGGCACCCCGGCCTCGTGCGGGTTTTTACCTCGCAGCGCATCCAGGGTCAATTCCAGCTGAAAGCCGCGACCGTACCACTCCTGAAAGCGGGCGATGGAGTCGGCCATCACCTCAGCTATGTCGATGGCAATTCGTTGTTTAGACATAGCAAGTAAACCAAAATGGCACTTCGTCAGGACGCAGCAGAAACGGAGTGCCACTCCGCTTCAATTACTAAAAGAGGCTAGCCGCCTCGCGCTTTACCACCGCCAGGGCTTGGGCGGTGGGGTCGGCCGCATCGGTCATCAGGCCTTCTAGAATGCGCTTGGCCAGCTCGGTGCCGCGCAGCTGGGTGGGGTTTTGCAGGCCGTGAAAGGCACGGTTTATCATGGTCAGCACGTCTTCCTTGGCTTGCTTTACCTGGCCCCAGGCCTCGGCGCTCATGTAGAGCTGCTGCGAGTAGTTGTGCTCAAACTCGCTGCGGATTTCCTGTTGCAGCAAGCGGTGGTACTCGGCCGCATTCTGGCCCGCGCTGCTCAGGCGCACCAAAATATTGTTGGGCGCGATGCGCTCAAGCAGCAGCGTCACGCGCTCGTAGGCTTGCAGGCGCAGCGGCAGCGTGGTTTTGCTGCTATCGAGCCGTAGCTCGATGAGGCGGCGCTGCTGTTCCTTCTCTAGGTACTGGCGAAACAGGAAAAAAATGGCGCCGGCCACAATGATGGCGGGCAAAATAGTTTTGAGCAGGTCGAAGAGATAAGTGGTCGTATCCATCACGGGGAAGGGCTAGCGCGGGCCGCCCGAAGCTTTATTTAGGTCAGCTGCAAACTTACGGCGTGAACCGCCGCCCACCCTGCCCTGTTTACCTACGCAAGCCGCCCGCTGGCCGGCGTATATTTGTCTTATCTACATTCATTCTAAACTTAACCCTAGTATGGCTACTACCACGCAAGCCCCGCCCATCGGCCTCACCGCCCGGGCGCTGGTGGAGGTTAAAAATATCATTCAGGAGAAAAGCGTACCCGGCGACTACGGCCTGCGCATTGGCGTGCAGGGCGGCGGCTGCTCGGGCATGAGCTACCTGCTGGGCTTCGACAAGGCCAAGGACCAGGACGAGGTGTATGACCTTGATGGCGTACAGCTTATCATGGATAAAAAGCACGCCATGTACGTGCTGGGCATGGAGGTTGACTTCCAGGATGGCCTCAACGCCCGAGGCTTTACCTTCAACAACCCCCAGGCCAAGAGCACCTGCGGCTGCGGCTCGTCGTTCTCGGCCTAGCGCGGGTTTTCCTCCACTTATTGCCAAGCTTAGTCATGGAAATCAAGTACTTATCCGACGCCAAGGGCAATATTACCGGGGTTTTTATTCCCATCGAGGAGTGGGAGCGCCTGCAAAAGCAGTATAACATCGGCGAGCAGCCCGCTGCCGACTCCGGCAAGCAGCTGCGCCAGGAGCTAGCTACTGCGCTTCAGAAAGTGAAGCGCGACGACTCGGAAGACTAGCGCCTTGCTACCTATCCGAACACTAAAAAAGCCCGGCTAGCCGGGCTTTTTTAGTGTGGGTGCGCTGCGGGCACCTAGTTGAGCGGGGTAATTTCGAAGCCGGCCTGCTCAACGGCGGCTAGCACCTGGGCCACCGAAACTCGGCCCGAGGTAACGGTCAAAATTTTATCGGGGCTAGCCGTATCGACCTGCCAGTTGTCGGCTCCAACTTCCTTGTTGAGCGTAGGCGTAACGGCCTTGATGCAGCCGCCGCAATTGATAGTGGTTTTAAAGCGCAGAGTTGACATAATCGGGGTTTTTGACGAGCGAAAAACGCGGGGCGACGCCGAGGGCAGCCGCTGTCCCGTTCTACTACAAAAATCACGCTGATTTGCTTCCTTTTCAAGCTAAAATTTGGCGGTGCGCTTACGTAATCCGGGCCCGAGCTACGACCACGTGCTGGGCAAATTATGCAAGTCTGGCGCCGGATTACGTACCAGCCAGCACTGCTTTCACACCTTATTTTGTGAGGGCTACCCTAGCGGCCAGCCCGCCACCCGCACACGAATACCCTACTGATTTATAACCTGTTATAATGTCTTCTATTTCCGAAACCACGACGCTCGACATCGAGGGCATGAGCTGTGCCGCCTGCGCCACAGCCGTCGAGAAATCGCTGCGCCGCACGCCCGGTGTGGAGAGTGCGCTGGTCAACTATGCCACCGAAAAAGCTACCATTACTTACACCCCAGCCCAGGCTAGCCCGGCCGCGTTGCGCACCGCCGTGGAGAATGCCGGCTACGCCGTAGTCGAGCGTGCGCCCGATACCAGCGCCGCCGACCGCCAAGCCGCAATCGACCGCCAAAAAGCTGCGTCTTACCAAGCACTAAAACGGCGCTTTGGCGTGGCCGCAGGGCTAGCGACCCTTGTCATGCTCTTGAGCATGAGTATGCTGTGGCCCGCCTTGATGATGCGCCTGAATGAACAGTGGCTAAACTACGGCCTGCTGGCGCTTACGCTGCCGGTGCTGCTCTATAGCGGGCGCGAATTCTACGCCGCGGCCTGGAACGGCCTGCGCCACCGCACGGCCAGCATGGATACGCTGATTGCGCTGGGTACCGGTGCGGCGTTTTTATATAGCCTGGCGGCCACGGTGGCACCCGGCTACTTTGCCCGCCACGGTGTAGCGCCCGAGGTGTACTACGATACTACGGCTACGATTATCGCGCTCATTTTGCTCGGTAAAGTACTGGAAATGCGTGCTAAAACTCAAACCTCAGCGGCCATGCGGGCGCTGCTGGGTTTGCAGGCCCGCACTGCCCGCGTGGTGCGGCCCGACGGGCAGGAACTGGACGTGCCCATCGAGCAGGTGCGCCCCGGCGACCTGGTGGCCGTGCGGCCCGGCGAGAAAATCGCCACCGACGGCACCGTCGAAACCGGCCATTCGGCGGTGGATGAGGCCATGCTTACTGGCGAGAGTCTGCCGGTGGAAAAACAGCCCGGCGACCCGGTTTTTGGCGCTACGCTTAATAAAACCGGTGCTCTCCGATTTCGCGTGCAGAAGGTAGGCGCCGACACGATGCTGGCCCAGATTGTGCAGCTGGTGGAGGATGCGCAGGGCAGCCGCGCTCCCATTCAGCGGCTGGCCGACCGCGTGAGCGCCGTATTTGTGCCCGCCGTGGTGGGCGTGGCGCTGCTCACGTTTGGGCTGTGGTTCAGCTTGTCGCCGGCCGAGTCGCGGCTGCCGCTGGCATTGGTTAGCTTCGTAGCGGTGCTCATTATTGCCTGCCCGTGCGCGCTGGGGCTAGCCACCCCCACGGCCATTATGGTGGGCACGGGCAAAGGCGCCGAGCACGGTGTGCTTATTCGCAGCGCGGAGGCGCTGGAGAAAGCCTATAAAGTAGATACCGTACTGCTCGATAAAACCGGCACCATCACGCAGGGCGAGCCGGCCGTGACGGACTTCCTCGCCTTCCCGGGCTACACGGAGGCGCAGCTGTTGCCGCTGGTAGCAGCCGTGGAGCGGCAATCTGAACACCCCCTGGCGGCGGCGGCAGTGCGCTACGCCGAGGCTAGCCAACTGGCTGACCGCTCACTGCTGGTTGTTGATTTTCAGGCCCTGGCCGGCCAGGGAGCCGCCGCCACGGTGGGCGGCCAGGCGGTGCTGATTGGTAATCGTGGCTTGCTGGCGGCGCATGCCATTAGCTTGCCGCCGGCCCTGGTAGCGCAGGCCGATACGCTGCTCGCCCAGGCCAAAACTGTGCTCTACGTAGCCGTAGCCGGCCGGGCCGCCGGTCTGCTAGGCGTGGCCGATACCGTGCGCGCTACCTCGGCCGCTGCCATTGCCCAGCTGCAGCGGCTAGGGCTGGAAGTGGTTATGATGACCGGCGACAACGCGCAAACTGCGGCCAAAGTAGCCCAGCAGGTGGGCATTACGCGTTATTTCTCCGAGGTATTGCCTCAGGACAAAGCCCAGCAGGTAAAGCAGTTGCAAGCCGAAGGCCGCACCGTGGCCATGGTGGGCGATGGCATCAATGATGCCCCGGCCCTAGCGCAGGCCGATGTGGGCCTGGCTATGGGCTCGGGCACCGACGTAGCTATGGAGGCGGCTGGCATCACGCTCATGCGCGCCGACTTGCGCAGTGTGGCCACGGCCCTCGACCTCTCGCGTCAAACGATGCGCACCATCCGGCAAAACCTGTTTTTTGCCTTTATCTACAATCTGCTCGGCATTCCCATCGCGGCGGGGCTGCTTTACCCTATTTGGGGCATCCGGCTATCGCCAATGCTCGCCGCTGGGGCCATGGCCCTTAGCTCGGTATCGGTGCTTACTAACTCGCTACGGCTGCGACGTTTTACCGTGCGCTAGGGCTGCTTTCTTCCGCCTCAATAGGTTTTAGTCATGTCCTCGGGCACCACGATGACGTAATCGGCCAGGCTCATATTCTCTTTCTCCAATTGTTGTAATTGGCTCTGAGTCACCACGCTCAGCGTTTGAATGCGCAGCACTGGCTTACTAGCGCGCAAGTAGGCCACGATGCCGTCGTGGTGGTCGGAGTGATACGAGCCATTGAGGTGCAGCAGCGTCTGGCCCGGCGCCAGGCTGCGGCGAATGGTGGCGGCCATCGTTGCGTCTTTCAGCGCCTGCGCCTGGATAACATTGCGCGCCCCGCCGCCGTGGGCCGAGGTCATGCCCCCAAACATAGCGGCCATGTTTTTATAGCCCGGTAGCTCATAATCTACCGCTAGGGGCAGCGGGGCTACATAGGCCTTTTCGGCGGCGGGCAGCTGGTCGAGGGCAGCCAGTGAGCCACGCGCTACCTGCTGGGCGTAGCGCCGCGGCGCGTTGGTGCCCACCACGGCAATATGCTGATTGCGGGCAAATTGCAACAATGGGCGGTAGTCGGTGGCGTAGTTGGGCCAGGGCCGGCTTTGGCGCTCGAAAGCCGAGTCGGCCAGGGTGCCGGCGGCGTAGCCAGCTACCAGCGGCTGCACGTCGCGCTCAAACATTTCGAGGCCTAGCACCAGCTTACCAGGGCCTTTGGCTTGGGCCAGGTCCTTAGCCACCTGCAATTCGAGCCAGTGCGCAATGGGGTCATTGTGCTGCTCGCCGAAGAGCACCACATCGGCCTGGGCGAGCTGGGTCAGCATCTGGTCGTAGTCGGCGGGCTGGCCCTGGGCAGTGAAAAGCCGGTAGGCCGGGCGCTCGCCGGCCGGCGCAAAGGCCAGCAGTGGCAGCAGGAGCAGCCACAGGAAACGGGATACGGGGCGGGTAAACATCATAGAAAAAGCGCGTCAGGCCGAATAGCGTGCAGCATCGCGCGCCGTTGGATACGTAAACCAACGCAACGACCAAGCTGCTGCACGTTGTTCAGCCTGACGCGCTTTTTCTTTTTCTAGTTTTGCCTTATCCTTTGTAAAACATCCACTTCGATAGCTCGCTGTAGGTCACTTTCTTACCATACATGAGGATGCCTACGCGGTAGATGCGGGCCGCCACCCACGTGACGCCCACGAAGCCGGCGATGAGCAGCGCGCCCGACAGCAGGAGCTGCCAGGTGGGCACGCCAAACGGCAGGCGCATGACCATGGCAATGGGCGAGGTAAACGGAATCATCGACAGCCAGAAGGCTAGCGGGCCATTGGGGTCGCCATTGATGATGACATTGATGCTCACAATGTAGCTCAAAATGAGCGGGATAGTGACCGGAAACATAAACTGCTGCGCATCGGTCTGGTCGTCTACGGCCGAGCCGATGGCCGCAAACATGGCCGAGTAAAGCAAGTAGCCACCCAGGAAAAAGAACAAAAACCCACCAATAATACTCCCGATGGGCAGCCCGTCGAGCATGCGCCAGATGTTGACCGGCTGGCCCGGCTGCGGCACGGCAATGGCTTTTTCGTCGCGGGTGGGGCTAGCCGCAGTGGCGGCCGGGCTGCTGGCCGGCGCAGCAGGGCTAGCGGCCGGGGCAGTACCGGTGGTAGTGGCCGGGCTGGCCGGGGCGCTCGCCACTGGCTTGTCAGCCTTCAGCAACAGCGGCATTACCACGGTGGTGATGCCCCACGAGAGCACCAGCCACAGCGCAAACTGCGTGAGCACGACGCCCGCAATGCCCAAAATCTTGCCCATCATGAGTTGAAATGGCTTCACCGACGAAATCATGACCTCCATGATGCGGTTTGATTTCTCCTCGCTTACGCCGCGCATCACCTGCACGCCGTAGATGAAAATGAACATATAAACCAGGATGGACAGCAGGTAGGCCATGCCCGTGGTGGTGCCCACGTCATTGCGCTTGCCGCCCACTTCGTCGAGGTTAATGGCGGTCAGGTCTACCTTGGCCTGGAGGTTGTCGATAGTTTCCTGCCGGAGGCCCGAGCAGGCCATTCTCAGCTCCCCGATGGCCTTATTTACGGCCTTGCGGATGGTTTCGCGGCGCTTCAGCGACACGTTGCCCTTGGCCAGAATCTGCATTCCTTTGGCGCTGTCAAGCCCGAAGCCGGCCGGAATACTGAGCAGCGCGGCTTGCTTGGGCTTGGCTTTTTCGAAAGCCGCCTGCGCCTCGGCCAGCGAGCCGGCAGTGGCGGGCACGAAGTGAATTTCGTCGGTATCCTGCAAGTGGCTAGCTACTTGCGCGCCGCTCGCGTCGTGCACGGCCACCACATCGGGGCCCGAAGCCGAGTTTAGCTTACTTACGGCGATGGTGGTGCCGCCCAGCAGCAGCGGGGCGAGCAGCGAGATAACGAGGAAGCTTTTTTTGCGAACGCGGGTCAGGTATTCGCGCTGGATGATGAGCCAGATTTTATCCATGATACAGAGGGCCAGCGGCCTAGCTAGCGGTGGGTTCTTCGACTAAAGACTCGGGCATGGTTTCGCGCACCCGCTGAATGAATATCTCGTTGATGCTCGGGATGCGCTCGCGGAAAGCCTGCACCTGCACCTGGCTGATGAGGAAACGCAGCAAATCGTTGGGGCTAGCCCCGGCATGCAGCTGAATGCGCGCGTAGAAGTGGTCGTTGGCGCGCTCCTTTTGCTCCACCACTTCAAAATCGGGGTGCACCACTATGAGGCGCCCCTGGCCCTCGACCTCGTAGGTATTGGTTTTAAACTGGTCCTTAATCTGCGAAACTGGGCCGTCGAGCACCTTGCGCGAGCGGTTGATAAGGGCAATGCTGTCGCACATTTCCTCCACCGATTCCATGCGGTGGGTCGAGAAAATGATGGTGGCGCCCTCGTCGCGCAGCCGCAAAATCTCATCCTTGATGAGGTTGGCATTTATCGGGTCGAAGCCCGAAAATGGCTCATCGAGGATAATCAGGTTGGGCTGGTGCAGCACCGTGGCCACAAACTGCACCTTTTGCTGCATGCCCTTGCTAAGGTCTTCCACGTTTTTCTGGGCCCAGGGCTTCAGGTCGAGCCGCTCGAGCCAGCCCTTGATGCGCTGCACGGCCTCGGCGCGGGGCATGCCGCGCAGTTGGGCCAGGTACAGCAGCTGCTCGCCCACTTTCATCTTCTTGTAGAGGCCGCGCTCTTCGGGCAGGTAGCCAATCTGGCCGATGTGGCTGGGATTTAGCCGCTCGCCCCGGAAGAGAATCTCGCCCGAGTCGGCCCCCGTTATCTGGGTGATAATGCGGATGAGCGAAGTCTTGCCCGCGCCATTGGGCCCGAGCAGGCCGAAGATGCTGCCCTCGGGCACGGCCAGGCTCACGCCGCTCAGCGCCGTGTGCGCGGCATACTGCTTGCGCACGTCGCGGGCTTCCAGAATAGGCCTCAACGTAGTGTTTTGCATAAGAAAAAGTGGGAGAGTAGAAGGTGGCGTAAATGTAGAGGCGCGGGCCAGCCGCCCCAAGCTCAGCTGTCCCAAACGGCGCAAATCGGCCCCCAGCCGGTCGTAAACCCGCCCGAATGGTGCCTGGCTAGCCCGCTGGCACGTCGTCGAGCTCACGCAGCTGGGCTTCGAGCCGGTCGAGGTGCTGGCCGTAGAGCCAGTGCAGATACCGCTTGGTATTATGCGCCGTGAGCAAGTAAATCACCGCGCACAATACGGCCAGCAGCGCACCGATAACCCAGATTTTGGTGGGCGTTACGGCTTTCTTAGTAGTAGTGAGGGCCATCACCCCAATCAGCAGGCAAGCCAGCGGCACCATCGCCAGCGTGAAGCGGTAGTAGAATCGGATGAGCGCGCGCAGGCCAGTGGTGAGGCGCAACAAATAGGCACGCAGGTTGCCAGCCGGGTCGCTCATGTGCCGCAGCAACCCCAGCTTGCGGTGAAAGTAGACAACGCAGACCAGCGCCGTCAGCGCCAATGAGCCGCCGAACAGCCGCACCCACAGCACGGGGGCTAGCCCGGCCATGCCCAGCGCCAACGGCAGCAGGGCGTAGTTGATGGCCATTTCCACTTTGGCATTGCGCCGCAGCTTCGCCACTATATTGTCCGACTGCCGGGCTAGCAGCTGCCGCAGGTCGGCGGCGCTCAGGGGCGCTGGCGTCGCCGCCGGCTCGGGCTGCCGCCACTGGCGGCGCAAGTCATCAAGCTCCATACTCTGATACGATTACTTGTTATTTATGAACCAGTTGGCGGCGCAACTTTTCCTGCACGCGGTGCATTTTTACGCGCACGTTATTTTGGGTAATACCCAGTATTTCAGCCATTTCCTCGTAGGGCCGGTCTTCCAGGTACAGGAGCACGAAGGCCTTGTCCACGTCCGAGAGCCGGTCGATGGCGCGGTAGAGCGCGGCCGTTTCCTCGGGCTCGTAGGCGCTAGCTTCCATGGGCTGGGTCAGGTGCCAGGCCTCGTCCTCCACCGATACCACGGCGGGACGGCGCGTGCGCTGGCGCAGGTTGGAGATAGCCACGTTGAGGGCAATGCGGTAGAGCCAGGTGCTGAGCTTGGCGTCGGGCTGGGGCACGTAGCGCGGCCAGGCGCGCCACAATTGCACCACTATCTCCTGAAATAAATCCTGCCGGTCGTCGGCATCCTGGCAGTAGAGCCGGCACACGCGCCGCACCAGCGGCTGGTAGTCGTGCAGGGCAGCCAGAAAATCGGCAGAAGGCGCAGCGCTCATGGTCAGGGTAGCAGTTTCGGGAAGGTATATCGCACAGCCTTCCCCCGCATTACAGACCGCAGATTTAAGGGATTCAACGGATTGCGCGGATACGCCACCTACGGTGGCTGGCTAGGCTAGCGGCACAAAAAAAGGCCACCCTGCCGGGTGGCCTTTTTTATCTGATATGCCGGAATCAACTTAGTCAGCCCGCTTTAGCGGGCGTATCTGCGCAATCCGTTGAATCTGCGGTCTTTATTGGAAGTACTCTTTTACTTTCTCGAAGAAGCCCTTCTCGTTTTTGCCGGGGTGGGGCGTGAAGTTGTCCGAGTCGCGTAGCTTTTCCAGCAGTTCGCGCTCCTGGCTGCTCACGTTTTTGGGCGTCCACACGTTGAGATGAATCAGTTGGTCGCCGCGGCCGTAGCCGTTCAGGTCCTTGATACCCTTGCCGCGCAGGCGCAGGATTTTGCCGGGCTGCGTACCGGGGTCAACCTTAATTTTTACCTTACCCTCAATGGTCGGCACCTCCAGGCTAGCCCCTAGCGCGGCATCCACGAACGAAATGTACTGCTCAAACATGATGTTGTTGCCGTCGCGCTTGAGGAATTCGTGCGGCTCCTCCTCAATCTGAATGAGCAGGTCGCCGGGCACGCCGCCGCGCTCCGGAAAGTTGCCTTTGCCGCTCATGCTCAGCTGCATATCATTGGCAACACCAGCCGGAATATTGATAGGAATAACTTCTTCATTCAGCTGGCGGCCTTCACCCTTGCACACGTCGCAGGTTGCCGAAATGGTTTTGCCCTCGCCGTGGCAGGTGGGGCAGGTGCTGGCGCTCACCATCTGGCCAAGCATCGTGTTCACTACGCGCTTGGTTTGGCCGCTACCCTGGCAGGTGGCGCAGGTTTTGAGCTCGGTGCCGTTTTTGGCGCCGGTGCCGCTGCATGGCTGGCAGGCCACGTAGCGCTTCACCTTGATTTTTTTCTCGACGCCATTGGCCACTTCCTCCAAATCAAGCTTGAGCTTGATGCGCAGGTTAGAGCCCTTCTTCACGCGGCGACCCTGGCCGCGCCCGCCGCCCCCGAAGAAACCTTCGAAGCCGCCGCCGCCGAAAATATCGCCGAACTGCGAAAAAATATCCTCCATATTAGGCGCACCGCCGCCGCTAGCCCCGCCCATGCCCTGGTGGCCAAACCGGTCGTAGCGCGCCCGCTTATCAGCGTTGCTGAGCACCTCGTAGGCCTCGGCGGCCTCCTTAAACTTGTCTTCGGCCGAAGGGTCGTCGGGGTTCTTGTCGGGATGATACTTGATAGCCATCTTGCGGTAAGCCGACTTTATCACATCACCCTCCGCCGTTTTTGCTATTCCTAATACTTCGTAATAATCGCGCTTTACAGTTGCCATTTTTGCAGATATATTATCACGCCCAAACGTCAGGCCACCGCTAAAAGTGCTAGCGGCGGCCTGACGTTTGGGCGTGTTTACTTATTGACCCAGAATTACTTTGGCGTGGCGAACCACCTTGTCGCCCAGATAGTAGCCTTTCTCAATCTCATCAACAATCTTGCCGCGTAACTCGTCGCTAGGGGCCGGAATCTGGGTGATGGCCTCGTGCAGCTCGGCATCGAAGGCGCTACCCTTAGCGTTCATCGGGGTCAGGCCCTTCTGCTCCAGCGTTTTATTGAGCTTATTGTAGGTGATGTCGAGCGCGTTTTGCAGGGCGGCGGGGTCCTGCGTGCCCTGCGTATGCAGGCGGGCGCGGTCGAAGTCATCGAGCACCGGCAGCAGGGCTACCATCAGCTCCTGGTTGGCCGATTTGAACAAGTCGCTGCGCTCCTTGGCGGTGCGGCGCTTGTAGTTCTCAAACTCGGCAGCCAGGCGCAAGTACTTGTCCTTTAGGTCGGCCAGCTCGGTTTCGGTGCGGCTAGCCCCTTCGGCGGCATCGGCGCCGGGCGTAGCGCCCGCGGCAGTAAAGTCCGGTTCGCCGGCGGCGTGCTCGGCAGTGGCATCGTTCAGGGGCTGGTCGTCGGGATTCATATGTTTATCGTCGGTCATTTTCTGAAAAAAATGGCGGAATCGGCTAGTGAAAGGCTTTCCCATACGGGTAGCAGGTTGGGCGCAAGGAGTTTGCCAAAGCTGGCGAGGCTGCCAAGTTGGCATTAATCAGACTTGCTCTTATTGACTTAATAAAAGCACTTCTCGTTAGCTGCTAGCTGCCTCAAAGCCCGAATGCCACGAAATGCTGATTATTTCGGTTTTTTGCTCTACACTATCCTTAAGGCTAGCTCTACATACTTTGGAAAAGCACTGGTTGGCCGCCAAATTTCAACTGTTGTTTTCCGTACAAAACAATAGCGCTGTTAAAAAGCCACTAGCCAGGTATCAACTCGTCGAAGCACTTAGCTATCAGCTTTCTAAACAAATGAAATAAGCATCTTGAACCTATATTATTTTTATAATGGCTTCTCCGCTGATAACGGGTATCAATTCACCCTCAACAAGCCGAGCACACACCGTGTCGAGCGTTACGATTCTTTTCTCTAAATTAATAGCCTTCACTGTAACAGTGGCGCGGACCAAATCCCCATAAAATACGGGCTTCAAAAATTTCATATTCTGCCCTAAATAGATGCTTCCCGGACCAGGAAGCTGAGTTCCGAGCACGGCACTAATTAAGCTTCCTACTAAAAACCCATGCACAATAGGGTGCTGGAAAATAGTATTAGTAGCATACTCCGCATCCAAATGAACTGGATTAAAATCTGACGACAGACCTGCGAAAGACACTACGTCTTCACCCTGAAACTGCTTATCCAACGATGCAGTCTGACCTATGCTAATCTCGTGTATGCTCATAATGCTTCAACTACTTGGTGAGTAAGGAATTAATATGAATCGTGCAATAGGAATTAGTTAAAAAGAATCCTTCGCGCACCCATACTTTTTGTACGGCATAGTTCTGCACCTGCGTACTTACCTTCATCTTGGTAAGGCCGTGTTCAACCATGTAGTTTTTCGTGTAGCGAATAAGGTCTCCGTACACCCCCCCTCCCTGCGCACTAGGGTGTACACCGTACAATATACCTTCCCCATAGGTAGGAAAGAGCCCACAGGTTGCAAATGCAATAGGACGACCTTGGCGATAGAACAGAAAGCAGACTCGGCCATCTTCAGGCTTTAAATAGCTTAAGGTCCACTCCTTGTATCCATCTAAAATAAGCTGATGGTCAAACAAGGGATTACTATAGTAATGCGTACTATAGTTTTGAAATATCTCCTCTATAAGGGTTTCCAATAGCTCCTGGTCTGCCTCTGTTGCTATACGGGCAGTAAGGTCGATATTTCGTAAGCCCTCCGCAGGAAATTTTTGCAGGTCACAATCGTAATAGACCAAAGTATCGGCCACAATGATTGGGAAACCCAGTAGCGACAACTGATGCAAAGTGTGTTGCTCAGTACTTGGAATACGCAAAATGGCAACATCGGCGCGCTCAAGTACGATGTTTTTCAACAACGTATAAGGCTCTATTTTATCAGCTGCACCACGCAGGATGCGCAAGCTAAACCGCTTGCTTTCTAAGGGACTAAACTGCATATCTTTTTTCAGGGGTAAGGTCAGTGGTGTCAGACTGAATAACGTAGAGGGGGCGGTTCTTAACGCCCTCAAATGTTTTACCAATATATAAACCGATAATTCCCAGCACAAACATTAATAAGCCGCTCAAAAACCAGATACTAGCCAATAAGCTGGGATATCCTAGTACTGCGTATGAGCCTGTTAGGCCCCGATAGATAATATATATTGTGAAGCATAAAGATATGAAGGAAATAGTTAGCCCAAGCTTAACAACTAGCCGCAGAGGTTTATCGCTAAATGCCAGAATTATATTCAGAGCCAGGTTTATTAAGCGCCTCAAATTATAGCTGCTTGAGCCCTGCGTACGCACTGCATGCTTTATATCTACAGAACCGCGTCGAAAGCCCAGCCAGTTTACTTGTATTGGAAAAGCCCGAATTGGCTCACGCATCTGGCTCAGAGCCAAGATTACCCGCCGATGAAATATTCCAAAGTTTGCGGTTGCCGCATCCTGCTTAGTACCACTCAGATAAGTGAGTGTGGCATGAAAAAACCGACTGGACAGCCGCTTTAACAAACTATCCTGTCTTTCCTCACGCCGACCAAATACAATATCCAGCTTTTGTGCCTGGGCATGGGCATAAAGGCGCGGTATTTCTTCAGGCATATCTTGCAAGTCACAATCCATCACCACCACCCACTCACCCTCAGCACGGTCTAAACCAGCAGTAATAGCAGTATGCTGGCCAAAGTTTCGGCTCAAATTTATTCCCAGTATTCGTTCATCCTGTAATGCTAATGACTTAATTACATTCCAACTCTCATCCGGGCTTTGGTCGTTAACGAAAACGATTTGGTAATTTGGCGAAATAACCTTCAGCACTGTTACCAATCTGCTATGTAGCTCACACAGGCAAGCCGCACAGCCATAAACAGGGGTTACAACGGATATCAGAGGGCGGGTTGCAGTAGTAAGGGGCATAAGATAAAACAGTTAAAGCAACCTAATATTTGTCAAATAGCGCTAGGCCAAGTTTACTTATAAAATGACTCTCCGGATAAAACTCCCAGCGTGATAGCGCATGATAAGTAGCAATTATACACAAGTACCAGATTAGCGCCGCGCCCGAATTCCACAAGTTCTCACGTCTTGCTCTGCTCACTTATACTATTACGCTTTTTCAAGCGACGTCAGCGTGCAGCGCGCCCCAAATCAGGTCCTTCAGCTTCTGAATATTCTTGCTGGTGAGGCTGGAGATGAAGACGGTGGGCGGCATCCCGGCCGGCAGGGAGGCTAGTAGCTCGGCTTCGAGCTCCTCGTCGAGCATGTCGGCTTTAGTGATGGCTAGCAGGCGCTTTTTGTCGAGCAGCTCGGGGTTGTGCTGCTCTAGCTCGTTGAGCAGGATGTTGTATTCGGCGGCTACGTCGAGGCTGTCGCAGGCTATCATAAAGAGCAGCATGGAGTTGCGCTCGATGTGGCGCAAAAATCGCGTGCCCAGACCCTTACCTTCAGCCGCCCCCTCGATAATACCGGGAATATCGGCCATCACAAACGACTTGAAGTCGCGGTAGGCCACCACGCCCAGGTTGGGCACGAGGGTGGTGAAGGCATAATCGGCAATTTTGGGCTTGGCGGCACTCACCACCGAGAGCAGCGTGCTCTTACCGGCGTTGGGGAAGCCCACGAGGCCCACGTCGGCCAGCAGCTTAAGCTCCAGAATTACCTGCTCCTCAATGGCGGGCTCGCCAGGCTGGGCGTACTGCGGCGCCTGGTTAGTGGAGGTTTTGAAATGGTCATTGCCGAGGCCGCCGCGCCCGCCGGGCGTGAGAATCTGGCGCTCGCCGTCGCGGGTAATTTCTAGCTTCACCTCGCCGGTTTCGGCATCGCGGGCTACGGTGCCCAGCGGCACTTGTATCACGATATCCTCGCCCTGGGCGCCCGAGCGCAGGTTGGGGCCGCCGCTCTCGCCATCCTGAGCGAAGAGGTGCTTGCGGTATTGCAGGTGCAGCAACGTCCAGAGCTGCGAGCTGCCTTCAAGGATAATGTGGCCGCCGCGGCCGCCGTCGCCGCCGTCGGGGCCGCCGTTGGGCAGGCCCTTGGCCCGGAAGAAGTGGTGCGAGCCCGCGCCCCCCTTGCCCGAGCGGCAGGTGATTTTGACGTAGTCGATGAAGTTGTTGTTAGCCACGGTTTTGTGCTAGGATAAGGTAAAATAGAACGTCATGCTGCGCTTACCGAAGCATCTCGCCCGCGCCGCTAGGGTTACCAACCTGACGGCCCGAGCGAGATGCTTCGGCAAGCTCAGCATGACGTTCTGCTATTATTTATGTGCTGCTGCTAGGCCTGCACCTCGCGGGTAGCCGCGGCGGGCGCCTCATTGGCAGCGGGCTTGTGCTGGTCGATAAGGTCACTGATTTGGCCGAAGATGGTTTCAATCTCGCCGATGCCGTTGAGCGAGTAAAACTTGTGCTGAGCGGCGTAGTAGCCAGCCACTTGCGCAGTTTCGGTGTTGTAGACCGTCACGCGGCGGCGGATTTTAGTTTCGTCCTGGTCGTCGGGGCGGCCGCTGGTTTTACCGCGCTCCAGCAGGCGCTTCACGAGTTCCTCCTCCCCTACTTCGAGGGCAATCATGCAGGCTACCTTGGTGCCGTGCTCAGCCAACAGGCGGTCGAGGCTTTCAGCTTGGGCGGTGGTGCGCGGAAAGCCGTCGAAGATGAAGCCAGCGGCCTGCTTATCTCTCTGCAAGGCATTGCCAATCATGCCTATAACTACTTCGTCAGGCACCAATAGACCTTCGTCCATCAGCTTTTTGGCTTTGAGGCCGAGCTCGGTGCCTTCGGCAATCTGGGCGCGCAGCAGGTCGCCGGTGCTCAGGTGCACGAGGTGGTACTTGGCAATGAGCTTCTGGCTTTGGGTGCCTTTGCCCGCGCCGGGCGGGCCGAAGAGGACGATATTATGCATAATCAAAATAGAGGTTGAGGCGCGAGCGCCGGAGCGGGAACAGAGGAAAACAGCCTACGAAAAGCAGCGCTACTCGGCTACTACGTACACATCGGGCAGGTTGCGACCCAGCCCATCGTAGTCGAGGCCGTAGCCCACCACGAAGTCATTGGGAATCTCGCGGGCAATGTACTTTAACTCCAGCGGATAGCGGAGGCTAGCGGGCTTAAAAAACATGGCCGCAATCTCGATGGAAGCTGGCTTATTGGCCTGCAGCGAAGGCAACAGGTGGCTGAGGGTAGTGCCCGTGTCCACAATATCTTCAACCAGAATGATGTCGCGGCCCTGCACATCTTCGCGCAGACCCAGAATTTCCTGCACCTGCCCGGTGCTGCCCGTGCCCTCGTAGGAGGCCACGCGGATAAAGACAATCTCGCAGTCGCCGGTGAAGCGCTTGAGCAAATCGGTGGCAAACATGAAGCCGCCCGTGAGCACCACTACGAACAAGGGCCGGCGGCCCGCATAGTCGGCATTGAGGCGGGCGGCCACCTGGTCGATGTCCGCGGCGATTT
>Ga0308157_10001111_pt1 | contig 63241 bp, 57 predicted proteins | sample PhyBR1_FD_201035 | JGI IMG/M metagenome (GOLD analysis project Ga0308157, IMG submission 201035) | Phyllosphere microbial communities from UC Gill Tract Community Farm, Albany, California, United States - DLSLB.R1 | ecosystem: Host-associated > Plants > Phyllosphere > Unclassified | place: USA... | reverse complement strand
CATAGGCGCTGGCCGTTACCAGGTTGGTGGCACCCGGGCCGAGGGTCGACAGGCTGACGCCGGTCTTGCCGGTCAGGCGACCGTAGGTAGCCGCCATGAAGCCTGCAGACTGCTCGTGACGGGTCAGTACCAGTTTGATCTTCGACTTGCGCAGGGATTCGAGCAGGTCGAGGTTTTCCTCACCAGGAATGCCGAATACATACTCGACACCTTCGTTTTCCAGACATTGCACAACGACATCGGCGGCCTTGGCCATTTAGGGTACTACCTCAAAATCTTTGGGGGATTGCAGCGAGATCGGCTGCGTGACTGAGATGTTGCAGGGGGTCTCAGTGGCGCGCATCGTAGGCCCTCTGGTTAATAATAATAAATATATTGTTATGATGCGTGGCATCACAGTTCGTTATAAATGCACTGACTAGGAAAGGTCTTACGCCCCAATGAACCTCAAGGCACTGCGTTGCTGCGTCGAAATCGTCCGCCAAGGCAGCTTCACCAAAGCAGCGCAACACCTGCACATTGCCCAGCCTGCGTTGAGCATGGCGGTTACCCGGCTGGAGGAAGAGCTGGGTGTGACCCTGTTTAACCGCACCACCCGCAAGGTGCTGCTCACGGCCGAAGGCGAGCAGTTTCTGCCACGCATTGCCTCGGCCCTGCGCGAAATGGATGTGGCCCGGCAGGAGCTGCGCGACATGGCTGACCTCAAGCGCGGCGAAGTGCGCCTGGGTATCCCGCCGATGTTCGGCCTGCACTACGTGCCAGGCTTGATGAACGCGTTCCGTCAGTCGTACCCCGGTATCGCCATGACCGTGTTCGAGGGCAGCGCCGCCGACATCGGCCAGCGCCTCGAACAACGGGAAATCGACCTGGCGTTGCTGGAATCGCGGCGCGTGCCGCAGGACAAGGAGTCGATCCTGCTGGGCAGCGACGAGATGCTGGCGTGCATGCACCCCGACCACCCCTATGCCGGCAAGGCATTTCTCACCGCCGAAGACTTGCGCAACACCGACATGGTGGTATTCGACCGGACGTTCGTGCAGCGCCACCTGCTGGACGCATTTTTCGCCGAACACGGTATTACCTACCAAGTGGCCCTGCAGAGCAATTTCGTCTCGCTGGTGGTGCAGGCAGCACTGGACAACATGGGCGTGGCCACCCTGCTGCGCTCGGTGCAGCAGCGTACACCGGGCATTGTCGGCGTGCCCTTCCGGCCAGCACAGCAGATGAGCTTCAGATTGTGCTGGCGTTCAGGGGAATACCTGTCGCTGGCCAGCAAACGCTTCATCGATTTCGCCGCGCAAACGCATTACCTGGAGCGCTGACCGGGGCCTGGCCCCTGATTTGAGCGGCGGCGTTGCCTCGACGTTACGCCCACCGATTGACTATCATCCCGCCTTGAACGTTTCAGCATGTTTCAATACAGGCCCAACAAGGGATTCAGATGTCAGTCCAGCAACTCCCCCCGTCGCCCAGCAAAAGCGCCGTCGCCAAGATGGAAGCCGCCATGGCGCTGGGCAGCTTCGCCATCGGTACCGGTGAATTTTCCATCATGGGCCTGATGCCCGACATTGCCAGCAACCTGCAGTTGAGCGAACCGCAAGTGGGCCACGCCATCAGTGCCTATGCACTGGGGGTCATGGTCGGTGCGCCGACCCTGGCGATTCTGGGCGCCAAACTGCTGCGCAAGCACATGCTGCTGCTGTTGATGCTGCTGTATGCGCTGGGCAACCTGGCCACCGCCCTCGCCCCGTCCTTCAGCGGCCTGGTGGCTTTCCGCTTCATCAGCGGCCTGCCCCACGGTGCCTATTTTGGCATCGCCGCGGTGGTGGCCTCGAGCATGGTTGCCAAGGACCAGCGTGCCGGGGCCGTGGCCCGGGTGATGCTGGGCCTGACGCTGGCCATGCTGCTAGGCAACCCTGTAGCCACCTTCCTCGGCCAGTACTTTGGCTGGCGCTCGGCCTTCGTGCTGGTCGGCGTGATCGCCCTGTGCACCATTGGCCTGGTCTGGCGCTTCGTGCCCCAGCCGCACGATGAGGTGCGCAGCGACCCACGCAAGGAACTGCGCGCCTTTGCCCTGCCGCAAGTGTGGATGGCACTGGGCATCGCGGCCATTGGCTTTGCCGGCATGTTCTGCGTATTCAGCTACCTGGCGCCGACCATGCTGCAAGTGACCCAGGTCGCGCCGCAGTGGATTCCGTTCGGCCTGGCGGCCTTCGGTGTGGGCGGTATCGTTGGCAACATTGCAGGCGGCAAGCTGTTCGACCGGTTGCAGTTCCGTGCGGTGGGCTTGGTGTTGGTATGGTCGATCGGCGTGCTGCTGTTCTTCACCGTCGCCGCGCAGGCGCTCTGGAGCCTGCTGCTGGGCATCGGCCTGGTGGGCACCATGATCGCCCTGGCGGCACCGTTGCAGATCCGCTTGATGGACATTGCCCATGAAGCGCCGAGCCTGGCCGCAGCGTCGAACCATGCCGCGTTCAACCTGGCCAATGCGCTGGGGCCTTGGTTGGGCGGTATGGCGATTACCGCCGGCATGGGCTGGACCAGCACCGGCTACATCGGCGCGGCTACCGCGCTGGTCGGGCTGGGTATCTATCTGGTCGCCCGGCGGATGCGTGGCGGTCATTGACCCGGCAGCGGCGCTGGGCAGGGGTAGGTTCACCGTCACACGGCGTTCGATGAACCTCCCCCCATTGCTCAACTCACTACCGTCAGCACCAGCCGCAGGCTGGGTTCATTCCTTCCCCTTCCAAGGAGATCACGATGCAGTACGTAAAGCTGGGTAGCACCGGCCTGGATATTTCCAGGCTGTGCCTGGGTTGCATGACGTTCGGCGAACCGGATGCCGGCACCCACCCCTGGACCTTGGGCGAAGAGGCCAGCCGGCCGATCATTCGCCATGCCGTCGAGCAAGGCATCAACTTCTTCGACACTGCCAACAGCTACTCTGCCGGCACGTCGGAAGTGATCGTCGGCAAACTGCTGAAGGCCTTCACGCGCCGTGAAGAAACGGTCATCGCCACCAAGGTGTTCTACCCACCGAACATGGGGCAAGGCACCCACCGGCCCAATGAACAGGGCTTGTCCCGCAAGGCGATCATGGCCAGCATCGACGCCAGCCTCGCGCGCCTGGGCACCGACTATGTGGACCTGTACCAGATTCACCGCTGGGACTACCACACGCCCATCGAGGAAACCATGGAAGCCCTGCACGACGTGGTCAAGGCTGGCAAGGCGCGCTATATCGGCGCTTCGTCGATGTATGCCTGGCAGTTCGCCAAGGCTCAGCAGGTGGCGGCCAGCAACGGCTGGAGCCGCTTCGTTTCGATGCAGAACCACCTCAACCTGCTGTACCGCGAAGAAGAACGCGAGATGATCCCGCTGTGCCTGGACCAAGGCGTGGGCTTGTTGCCCTGGAGCCCGATGGCCCGCGGCCGCCTCACCCGCCCCAACGGCCAGCAGACCGACCGCACCCGTAGCGATCTGTCCGGGCAGTCGTTCTATAAAGATACCGAGGTCGAAGATGGCCGGGTCATCGATGTAGTCGAGCAGATTGCCGGCGAACGGGGTGTGCCAATGGCCCAGGTCGCGCTGGCATGGGTGTTGGGCAAAAACGGCGTAAGCGCACCGATCGTCGGCGCCTCCAAACCCGCCCATCTGGATGATGCGCTGGCCGCGCTGTCGGTGCAGTTGAGCGCCGATGAAGTGGCACGGCTGCAGGCGCCGTATATCCCGCACGCGGTGGCAGGCTTCAAGTAGCGTGGGCCTTTGCCAGCTCGCCGGGTATGCCCGGCGTGCTGGCCAATGACGATGAAAGTATTACAATGCGCGTCCTCGCATTTGAATATTTTCTCTCATGAAATCACTGCTTTATGCCGTAACTCTACTGTTTTCCTTTAGCTTGCCCGCGTGGGCCACACCCCCTGCCACCTTCACCGAGGCCAAGGTCGTGGCCAAGCAGAAGGTGTACCTGGACCAAGCCAGCAGCGCCATGGGCGACTTGTATTGCGGCTGCAAATGGACCTGGGTCGGCAAGTCCGGTGGGCGGGTCGATGCGGCGTCGTGCGGCTATCAGACGCGCAAGCAGCAAAATCGCGCCGAGCGCACCGAATGGGAACACATCGTGCCGGCCTATACCTTCGGCAACCAGCGCCAATGCTGGAAGAACGGTGGGCGTGAGCATTGCGTGGACAGCGACCCGGTGTTCCGCGCCATGGAGGCCGACCTGTTCAACCTGTACCCAGCCGTGGGTGAGGTCAATGGCGACCGCAGCAATTTCAACTATGGCATGGTCAGCGGCAACGCCGGCGAATACGGCCAGTGCACCACCAAGGTGGATTTCGCCCAGCGTGCCGCCGAGCCCCGTGACGAAGTCAAAGGCCTGGTGGCGCGTACCACGTTCTACATGTACGACCGCTATCGCTTGAACATGTCGCGCCAGCAGCAACAAGTGCTGATGGCCTGGGACAAGCAGTACCCGGTGTCAGCGTGGGAAAAGGAGCGCGACCGCCGCATCGCCGCGATCATGGGGCATGCCAACCCTTTCGTCAGCGGCCAGCGCAAGTGGACGGCTGATTACAAACCCAGCGGGGTTGGCGTGGCGCAAGCGGCGCCCGCCCAGGCACCAGGCAAGCCGGGCCAGGCCAATGCGGGGGCGCCGGGCTCGGTGCTGGGCAACCGCAACAGCCACGTCTACCACCTGGCAGTGGGTTGCCCCGGCTACACCCAGGTAGCGGCCAAGAACCAGGTCAGCTTCGCCAATGAAGGTGAGGCGCAGGCGGCAGGTTACCGCAAGGCCGGTAACTGCCGCTGACGGCGCCGCCTGTGATCAGCCGTTGACCAGGTTCGCAGGCCGCTCCCCCGCCAGCGCGCTGAGCAGGTTGTCCACTGCACAGCGCGCCATGGCCTGACGAGTCTCTTGTGTCGCAGAGCCGATGTGCGGGGTTGCTACCACGTTGTCCAGCTGCAGCAGTGGCGAGTCAACCGCCAACGGCTCCTGCACGAACACATCCAGCCCTGCACCTCGGATACGCTTGGCGCGCAACGCGTCGATCAGCGCAGCCTCGTCCACCACCCGCCCGCGGGAAATGTTCACCAGAATCGCCTCGGGCTTCATCAACCCCAGCTCACGCGCACCGATCAGCCCTTCAGTACTGGCACTGAGCGGCACCGTCAGGCAGACGAAGTCCGCTTGCTGCAATAGCGCGTCCAGGCTGCACTGGCGCGCAGCATGGCGTGCTTCTACGTCGGGCTTGGCGCGCTGGCTGTGGTACAGCACGCGCATGCCAAAGCCTGCGGCAGCACGCCGGGCCAACGCTTCGCCAATACGGCCCATGCCGACGATGCCCAGCGTTTTGCCATGCACATCACAGCCAAAATGCGCCGGCCCCAGGTTGGCCTGCCAATGGCCTTCACGCACCCAGTTGGCCAGCTCCACCACCCGCCTGGCGGTCGCCAGGATCAGGGCGAAACCGGTGTCCGCCGTGGTTTCGGTCAGCACGTCCGGGGTATTGGTCAGCATCACGCCACGGCGGCTGAGCTGCGCAACGTCGTAGTTGTCCACCCCGACCGAAACGCTGGACACAACCTCCAGCTGCGGCGCCAGATCGAGCAGGCTGGCGTCCAGGCGCAGGCTGGCGCCCAGCAACCCGTGCGCCCCTGGCAAGGCATCGCGCAGGCGCGCCAGGCCATCGGGCTGGGCAATGTCCACCCAGGTCACGTCCACCTGGGCGTGCAGGCGCGCCATCAGGTCATCGGAAAGGCGCTTGTACAAGACGATTCGTTTTTTCATTGCAGTCATTCCTAAGGGTTCAGCGCCAGGCGCGTGCCATTGCGTTTGGCCCGGCCGGAGGTCTGGGAGGTATTGAGGGCGGCCGTCAGCGCCACGGCAGTCAGCAGCGCACCGCACATGAACAGGTACGAGGCGCCAGGCCCACCCGTGGCGCCATTGAGGTAGCCCACCAGCCAGGAGCCGCCGAAAGAGCCCAGCGCCCCCATGCTGTTGATCAGCGCCATGGCACCCCCGGCGACATTGGCCGGCAGTATCTCGGGCACGATGGCGAAGAACGGGCCATAGGGTGCGTACATGCAGGCGCCAGCGACCACCAGCAGCGCGTACGACCACCAGAAGTGATCGGTGCCCAGGGCATAAGAGCCATAGAACGCCACGGCGGCGATCAGCAGCGGCGGCCACACGAAGCGCTTGCGCTTTTGCACGCGGTCAGACGCCCAGGACACGCCCACCATGGCCACAACCGCCGCCAGGTAGGGCACCGAGGCCAGCCAGCCGGCCTGCACAATGTCGACGTTGGCCGCCTGCTTGAGGATCGACGGCAACCACAGCACGAAGCCGTACACGCCAATGCTCCAGCAGAAGTACTGCAGCGCCAGGATGATCACCTGCGGCGAGCGGAATGCCTCGCGGTAGTTCTTGACCGGCTTGATGCCCTGTTGCTCGGCCGCCAGCGCCTGTTGCAGGTCTGCTTTTTCCTGGGCGCTCAGCCAGCTGACCTGGGCTGGGCGGTCATCCACCAGGCGCCACCAGAAGAACGCCCAGATCACCGCCGGCAGGCCCTCGATGATGAACATCCAGCGCCAGTCGTAATGCTTGATCAGGTAACCCGACACCACCGACATCCACAGGATGGTGACCGGGTTACCGAGCATCAGGAAGGTGTTGGCGCGGGAGCGCTCGGCACGGGTGAACCAGTGGCACAAGTACACCAGCATGGCGGGCATCACTGCGGCCTCGACCACGCCCAGCAGGAAGCGGATGCCGATCAGCATGTAGACATTGCTGACCATCCCGGTAAGCGTGGCCAAACCGCCCCAGAGGATCAGGCAGACGAATATCAGCTTCTTCACGCTGCGTTTTTCAGCGTAGATGGCCCCAGGTACCTGGAAGAAGAAGTAGCCAAGGAAGAACAACGCCCCCAGCAAGGACGACAGCACGGGCGTGATGTGCAGGTCTTCGGCCATGCCCGAGGCGGCGGCGAAGCCGTAGTTGGCGCGGTCCAGATAAGCCAGGCTGTAGGTGAAGAACACGATCGGGATGATGTACCACCAGCGACGCGGTGCCAGTTTTTGGCTTTGCATGGTCTTTGACTCCTGAGCTTGTTGTTTTTGTGGCAACAGGTGATTCCGGTTAGAGCATTCAGGCACTTCTGCGCAGGTCGTAGGCCTCCAGTTCGTGACGCAGCGGCAGCCCTTCCATGTCGCCGCGCGATTGCACGGCGCGGCTGCCGCACCAGTTGCCACGCGCCACCGCCTCTGCCACTGGGCGCCCCTCGAGCAGCGCGCTGAGCACGCCCACGGCAAACGCATCACCGGCCCCGACGGTGTCCACGACTCGGCTGACGGCTACAGGGGCGACCTGGCCCTCACCTTTGCCACTACGCCAGTAGGCCCCGGCGTCGCCCAGCTTGATCACCACCAGTTCCACGCCTTGGTCGAGGTAGAACGCTGCGATATCGGCGGGGCTGTGCTGGCCCGTCAGCAGGCGGCCCTCTTCCAGGCCAGGCAAGACCCAGTCGGCTTTGCTCGCCAGGGCATTGATTTCGCGCACCATGCTGGCCTGGTCCGGCCATAGCGAGGGCCGCAGGTTGGGGTCGAACGAGATGCTGCGCCCGGCTGCACGCATGGCGTCGAGCAGCCCGTGCGACAGTGCCCGGCAGCTTTCCGACAGCGCCGGCGGGATGCCCGTGGCATGCAGGTGGCGCGCTTGGAGCAAGCCAGGTTGCAGCAGCGCAGGCGACAGCCGGCTGGCTGCCGAACCCCGGCGGAAGTACTCGACCGCGGGGTCGCTGCCATCATCGCAACGGGCCTTGAGCTGGAAGCCGGTGGCGCAGTGGCCATCTATTTCAACCGCCGAACAGTCCAGCCCTTCACGGCGCAGGCTGTCGAGCACGAAGCGCCCCAGTGAGTCGTCACCTACCCGGCTCAGCCAGCGCACCTTGAAGCCCAGCCGCGCAAGGCCGATGGCCACGTTACTGTCCGCGCCGGCGATACGCTTGCCGAACTGCCCGACACTGGCCAGGTCGCCGCAGTGCTCGGCGACGAACATGGCCATGGTTTCGCCAAAGCACAGCACGTCATGCTCATGCATGGGCCACCTCCTGGTCAGCACCCAGCAGCGACAGGCTGTGCACCTGGGCCCGGGTCAGCGCCAACAGGTCGTCGCCGACCAGGGGATACTCGACGGCGCGTACCACCCCAGGGGCGAATTCGGCCAGTTGCTCGGCCCAGGCGCGCAGGTCTGGTGCTTGCGGCGGTACGGCGACCAGGCGGCCGTCGGCACGGCGCTGTACGCCCTTGCAATGCACATAGCGCACCCACCGACCAAGTTGGCGGGCAGCGTGCAACGCCACCTCGCCCTGCCAGTGCCAATTACCGATATCGAACGTCATGCCCAGGTTCAGGCCGTATGCATCGGCCTGCTCGAAGAAGCGCTGCAGGGGCTCGATTCTGCCGCCTTGCAGGGTCTGGTCGTTTTCCACCAACAGCAACGGCCCCTGCGCGGGCAGCAGCGCCGCCAAGGCCGAAAGGTCGCAGTGTTCATTGAAATGGCCCAGGGAAACCTTAAGCGCCACCGCGCCCAGCGCCCGCGCGGTGTCCAGTTTGTGCACCAGCGATGGGTCGGGTACGCCCTGCGCCGTCCACAGCTCCAGCGGGGTCGAATAAAGGCATTCCATGCCCAACCCGGCAATCACGGCGCCCAGTGCCGCGGCATCGGGTGCACTGGCGAACAATTCTTCACGCAACTCCACCCGGCTGACGCCTGCGGCGGCCAAAATGTCAAGAAACTGCTCCTGGCCACGTTGCCGGACAAAGTCGGCGCCATAGCTGGAGAGGCTGATGGAAACGGGGTTCGGGTACATTGTTTTTATCCTTTTGAAACCGGTTTCATTTTTATCCGGCAGCGTCAGGCACAAGGCCTGCCGTTGCTTACTGTGGTTGGGTCGAGCCGCGGATGATCAGGCTGGCCTTGAATTCGATGCGCCGTGCCGCTGCACCATCGCCACGAAGCCGGCCGAGCAGGCTTTCAAAGGCTGCTACGCCGATGCGTTCGGTAGGCTGGGCCAATGCCGTGATGCCAGTGCCGACCAGGGGGTACCAGTCAAGATCGTCGAGTGCGACCAGGCCGACATCGGCAAACAGATTGCACCCGGCGTCATGCAGGGCCCGGGTCACGGCCAGCGTGGCAACACCGTTACAGGTAAAAATGGCCTGCGGGCCATGACCCCGGTCAGCCAGGAAGGCGGCCAACCGCCCTGCCAGGCCAGCGCCGGTTTCCAGCACCTGCTGGCGCATGCCTGGGCGGCGGCTGACCGAGGCCCCGAAGGCCTGCACCCGCTCCAGGCGCGAGCTGGTGCCATCGAGCGGCTCGCTGACCGCCAGGATATCCCGGTAGCCGCGTGCCTGCAGGTGGTCCAGGGCCTGCTCGACGGCGTCGGCATTATCCAGGCCGACCAGGTCGGCATTCAGTTCAGGGAGTTGACGGTCGACCAGCACCATGGGCAGGTCGCGCTGGAGGTTGAGCAGTTCGCCCGGGTGGTGCCCCAGCGTGTTCACGATCAGGCCTTCGACGTTGTAGCTCTGCAGGGCGACCAGGTGGTGGCGCTCTTGGTCGTCGTCACGGTTGGTGTTGCACACAACCAGGCTGTAGCCATGCTGGCGGCAGGCGGTTTCCACGCCATGCATCACGGCTACGGAATAGGGGTTGAGAATATCGGCAACCAACATACCGATCAGGCGCGTCTGCCCGCGCTTGAGGCCACGGGCCATTTGGTTGGGGCGGTAGCCAAGGCGTTCGATGACCTCGGCCAGGCGCTTGGCGGTGGCGTCGGCCAACAACTGGCGATCACCACCGATGTAGCGCGAGACGGTGGCTTTGGAAACGCCCGCGACACGCGCGACTTCGCTGATGGTGACCCGTTCGCGGGCATGGGCAGGCGCGTCGGTCATGGCTGTCCTTATGATTATTAGGTGGACGATGAAACCGGTTTCAATACACCAAAACTTGGTGCTTTCGTCAATATGCCGTTGGTCGGCCGAAGCGATCGGGCTGGCCAGCCGGGCAAGGCCAGGTTCGGCGACACAATGCCCTCGCCGAACCTGAGGCAATCCCTCTCAGCGCAATGCCTTCACATCCCCCGCGGTAACCGCCCCTGCCTGGTTACCCCAGCTGGTCCTGATGAAGTTCACCACCTCGGCAACTTCCTGGTCGCTCAGGCGCCAGCCAAACGCTGGCATGGTGAAGTTCGACGGTGCGGTGTGCGTCGCCGGCACCGTACCGCCTGCCAGCACCACATGGATCAGCGAGGTGGCGTCCGCCGTCTGCACCACCGGGTTGCCGGCCAGGGCCGGGAACACACGGGTGTAGCCCTGGCCATCGGTTCGGTGGCAAGCCGCACAGTTGTCGATGTACACCGCGGCGCCAGGTTTGCTGTCGTCACCGCGCCAGAGAGCGTCGGCCACCTGCTTGTCGTAGACATGCGGCTGGTCGTTCGGGTCGCTGGGCGGCAGGGTCTTCAGGTAACGGGCAATCGCCGTCAGGTCGGCATCGGTCATGTACTGCATGCTGTGCTCGACCACGTCGCTCATGCCGCCGAACACCGCACTGCGGTCACTGCGCCCGGTCTTGAGAAACTGCACCAGCTCGGCTTCGCTCCAACTGCCCAGGCCGTCCTTGTGATCGCCCCGCAGGTTCTTGGCGATCCAGCCCTCCAGCGGCGCGCTGCCGGCAAGGAACTGTTTGCCCTCGGCCGGGTTCAGCGCCTTTTCCTGCATGGTCAGCGCCCGCGGGGTGTGGCAGGCACCACAATGCCCCAGGCCTTCGACCAGGTACGCGCCACGGTCGACCACCGGGTCAGCCGCTGCCGAGGCTTGCCAGGGCGTTGCCGCAGGCGCGAACAGGCCACGCCAGATTGCCAACGGCCAGCGCATGCTCAGCGGCCAGGGAATATCGGTGGCCTGGTTAGGCTGCTCCACCGGCTCGACACCCTTCATGAAATAGGCGTACAGCGCCTGCATGTCCTGCTCGGTGATCCGCGCGTACGAAGGGTATGGCATGGCCGGGTACAGGGTGCTGCCGTCCTTGCCGATGCCTTTGCGTACAGCCTGGTCGAAGTCTTCGAAGCTGTAATGGCCAATGCCACTGGCGGACGGGGTGATATTGGTGGAGTACACCGTGCCGATAGGTGTTTGCATCGGCAGGCCGCCGGCGAAGGGCTTGCCCCCCTTGGCGGTGTGGCAGGCCACACAGTCACCGGCGCGGGCCAAATATTCACCCTGGCGCACCTGCGCATCTTCAGCGGCAACGGCCTGGCCAGCCACGCCGGCGCCCAGCAGCAGGGTTGCGATCAACATTGTTTTCATGCTCATCGCTCCTCAAGCCTGGACCAGCGGGCCGGGGTTTTTCAGGTACTGCTCGCGAATGGCCCGAGCCGACCAGTAGGTCAACGCTGCTACCAGCCCGGTGGGGTTGTAACCCAGCCCCTGGGGGAATGCAGACGCCCCCGGAACGAACACATTGTGGACATCCCAGCACTGCAGGTAGCGGTTGAGCGCGCTGGTTTTCGGGTCTGTGCCCATTATCGCGCCGCCGTTCAAGTGGGTGGTCTGGTAGCTGGCGGTGTTGAAGTGGTCCTTGACCTTCTTGCCCAGCACGGCAATCGCCTTGGGGTTCATCGCCTGGGCAATCTTGCTCAGCTTGTCGACCATGAACTGGTTCATCCTGATGTCGTTTTCCTGCCAGTCGAAGGTCATGCGCAACAGTGGCTGGCCGTAGGCGTCCCGGTAGGTCGGGTCCAGGTCCAGGTAATTGCCGCGGTAGGACTGGTGGGCGCCGTGGGCGTCCATCGACACCTGATGGGTGTAATAGTCGGCCGTGGCCTTCTTCCAGGCGCTGCCCCAGGCCGGGGTGCCAGGCGGGTTGGCAGTACCGGCGATCGGCCGGCTGCCAGCCTGGTTCACCCACATTGGCGAGCCACCGACGAAGCCATGCGGGCCATGGTCGAAGTTGTCGGCGTTGAAGTCATCGATGGCGATGCCATTGCCACCGGCGCCGATGAAGTTGTTGGTGTAGGTGTCTTTGTCGAAGAACGCCTTGACCGTGCCCATGTTCTGGTAGGCAAAGTTACGCCCGACCACACCCTCGTTGCTCACCGGGTCGTACGGTTTGCCGATACCGGAGAGCAGCATCAACCGCACGTTGTTGAACTGGAACGCCGCCAGGATCACCAGGTCGGCCGGCTGCTCCACCTCGCGCCCCTGGGCATCGATGTAGGTCACGCCGGTAGCCTTGCGCTTGCTGTCGTCCAGGTTCACCCGCAGCACATGAGCGTTGGCCCGCAACTCGAAATTCGGCACTTGGCGCAGCGCCGGCAGAATATTCACATTCGGCGATGCCTTGGAATACATGTAGCACACGTAGCCGCTGCAGAAACCACAGAAGTTGCACGGCCCCATTTGCGCGCCGTAGGGGTTGGTGTACGGCCCTGACGTGTTGGCCGAGGGCAGGTTGTAGGGTTTGTAGCCCAGGCTGCTGGCGGCCTTTTCGAACAACCTGGCCGATACCACGTTCTTCTGCGCCGGCAGTGGGAACGGGTTGGAACGGTCGGGTGCATAAGGGTTGCCACCCCGCCCCTCACCTACCAGTTGGCCCTTGACCGTCCAGGCCTGACCGGACGTGCCGAACACCTTTTCGGCAAAATCGAAATACGGTTCCAGCTCTTCGTAGCTGACGCCGAAGTCCTGGATCGTCATGCCTTCGGGGATGAACTTGCGCCCGTAGCGCTCCTCGTAATGGCTGCGCAGGCGCAACTCCACCGGGTCTACCCGGAAATGCACACCCGACCAGTGCAAGCCTGCCCCCCCCACGCCCTTGCCAGGCAGGAAGGCGCCCAGTTGGCGGTTGGGCAGTGCCACGTCGTTCACGCTATGGCGAATGGTGACGGTTTCTTTCGACACGTCTACGAACAGCTTCTTGCGCACGCTGTAGGTCAGCTCGTCGATTACCTGCGGGTAGCTACCCTCCGGATAGGTGTCCTGCATCGGCCCACGCTCCAGGGCCACCACCTGCAGGCCGGCTTCGGTCAACTCCTTGGCCATGATCGCACCCGACCAGCCGAAGCCGACAATGACGGCATCCACTTTTTTCAAAACAGTCGCCATGCCTCAGGCCCTCTCGCCGCGGATCGATACAGCCGGGAACGGGTACGGCTCGTTGCGCTCGACCCAGTCCATGAAGTCGGCGCGCGCGCCCGGGAAGCCGATCTGGGTCCAACCGACCATGCCCTTGTTGCCGCCATGAATCGGGTCGCAGAAGAACCCTTCACGGGTGTTCTGCACCAGCAGGCTGAAGAATACCGTGGCCGGTACTGCCTCGAACGCCAGCTCACCGGCCTCGACTTTACCGAGTATCCGGTCCTGGGTAGCGCTGTCTTGCGCAGCGAACACTTGCCCACTGTTGGCCTTGCACCAGCCATCCACTGCGGCGATACCCAAGCGGTAGATCTGTTGCGGGTTCAACTGCAGTTGATAGCCCAGTTCGGGTGGAGCGTCGGCGTTGAACGGGCCTTGCATGTACCACTGGGCCCCGGTCGCGTAGGGGGTATTCATCTGCCGGTCTATGAACTCGGCGGCCCCGGCTTCGAGCGCACCGGGCCCGAGGGCATCAGCAGGGATGATGCGCGCTACGGCGGCCTGCACGAAGGCCCATTCCTCGGCACTGAAGAAAGTTGGCTGGTACTTGCCCGCCGGTGGCGCCACCGGCACCTTCGGTTCCTGCTGCGGCGCGGCCAGCAGCTGGCTGGCACCTGCCCCAAGCCCGGTGCTGGCGATGGTAACCACTGGGATCAAGGTCAAGGTCTTGCGCAGAAAGTCCCTACGCGGGTTGTCGGGGGCATGCTCGGGCATGGTGAATCCTCATCGGCTGCGGGCGGCCTTATAAGCGCCATCTGGTGGTGTGCGGGCGAGTCTTGTTAGGCGTTCAAAAAGACAGCCGAGTAATCTAGCGCGTTCAGAAATCTTTTGAAACCGGTTTCAGTCTTGACATTGCGACCACGTGTACTCGCCCGCGCATAGGCCTGGGCGACGAAGCCCATTACAATAGGCCTACCTCATTCGATACCCAGGCCATGATTCAGTCCGACCTCGACCTGTTCGGCCCTCAGCCACAACGCCTGGCAAGCGAAACCGTGCTGTTGCCCGGTTTTGCCCTGGGCGAAGTCGAACCACTGCTCGACGCGTTGCGCCCGGTGCTGCGTGCCGCACCGTTTCGGCACATGCACACGCCCGGCGGGCTGCGCATGGCGGTGGCGCTGAGCAATTGCGGCACATTGGGCTGGGTCAGTGATGCACAGGGTTACCGCTACAGCCGTTCGGACCCGCTTACCGGCCAGCCCTGGCCTGCCTTGCCGCCGATATTGCTTACCCTGGCCAACCGCGCTGCCGCCATGGCCGGTTTCGACGGTTTCACCCCGGACGCCTGCCTGATCAACCACTACCTGCCGGGCACACGGTTGAGCCTGCACCAGGACCGTGACGAGCACGATTTCGGCCAACCGATCGTTTCACTGTCGCTGGGCCTGCCGGCGGTGTTCCTGTTCGGCGGGTTGCAGCGGGGCGACAAAACCCAGCGCATAGCCCTCAGCCACGGCGATGTGCTGGTGTGGGGCGGCGAAGACCGCCTGCGCTTTCATGGCGTACTGCCGATCAAGCCCGGCGTGCACCCGCGCATGGGCGAGCGGCGCGTCAACCTCACTTTGCGCAAGGCGGGCGGCTAGGCTTTGTCGGGCCTGTGCAACACAGGCATTAAATAGGTTGAACGACTGCGCACCCCAGGGTTCACAGAATAATTACAGTGCCGCCCGCCAGGAGTCCGTCATGCCCTGCCAGACCTGCCGCCCTTGCCGTAATTACCGAGTCGACTCCCTATGAGGATGCCCGGTCGCGCGCCCAATGCCTCACTGCAACTGGACTACGTTCGCGATACCCTGTTCGGGCCGGTCGCTCAGTCCGTGGAATGCCAATGCCAACTTGCACCCTTGAATCTGCAGGGCCGCCCGGCGCTGCGTGTGCACATCTGCCCACCGCTCCCACACAAGGTCGAGCGCGCCCATAGCGTGGCGTTCATGTGGGATGGTCGCAGCTACCATGGGGTCGTTCGCGACAAGGGCAAGTGTGGCGATGGCGGGTTGAACCTGCTGGTGGAGCTGCAGTAGGCGATCAACGGCTGGCGACTGCGCGCGGGCCTTCCCCCGCCAGCCAAGGCTGGGCGGGGGGCGCGCATTGCCATCAAGCGATGGACTTGAGCGGTACTGGCCGGCTGTCACGCAGGGTACGCAATTGCTCCACCAGGTTCCGCAAATCGCGGCAGGTATTGAGGCTGCGCAATGGCACCCCGCTGAGGGTGCAGCCCTCATCGAGGCTCTGGCCCTGACCCAGGCGGATGGTCAGGTTGGCGCCGTCCGGGCAGCTGGTTTCACAGCGATCTGGTAGGCAAGCCTGCTCGATCATCTGGCGCAGCTCAAGCGTGGAAACTCCTATCAACGACATGGTACGACCCTCTCCGTTGGATGGCCTGTTGTGAGGAAGTACGCCCTCGTGGGGCTGGGTGCCAATTGATATTGCGCATGCCACGGCGGCCGTCCATGCGCCGGGGCAATGATGATGCGGGTAATTCTCTAGCACCTTAGTGGAAGATCGTCTGCGCCAGCCGGGTGTTCGATCGCAGCGATGCACTTAACGACGAATGGTTACGCAAGCTTCAACAGGGGCTGGCACCCAGCCCCATGCCCTTCTACGGCCGAAGCTGGCCAAACCGCCCAGCATGAAAGTCGTCGAACGACTCGGCGATCTCCGCCTGGCTGTTCATCACGAACGGGCCGTAGCCCACGATCGGCTCGTCGATCGGCTCACCGCTCAGCAGCAACACGCTGGCACCTTCGAGGGCTTCAACCCGGACATCCGCCTGCTCGCGGTCGAACAGCACCAGGCTGGACGGCCCGGCTTCGCGCTCACCATTGACCCGCACGCGGCCGCGCAATACCACCAGCGCCGCGTTACGCCCGGCGGCCACCGGCAACGCCAAGGCAGCGCCATTGTTCAGGCGCAGGTCCCAGACGTCCATGGTCGTGAAAGTGCGCGCCGGCCCCTGGTGACCGTGGTAATGCCCGGCGATCACCCGCACACTGCCGGCCCCATCATCCAGCGCCACCACCGGGATATCGCTGGCCAGCAGCGTCTGGTAGCCCGCCGCCGCACGTTTGTCGCGAGCGGGCAGGTTGACCCACAGCTGCACCATCTCCAGCATGCCGCCCCGCTCGGCAAAGGCTGGCGAATGGAATTCTTCATGGATGATGCCGTTGGCGGCGGTCATCCACTGCACGTCACCCGGCCCGATCAGGCCACCGGCACCCGTGGAATCGCGGTGCTCCAGCTCGCCCTGGTAGACAATGGTCACTGTCTCGAAACCACGGTGCGGGTGCTGACCAACGCCGCGCCGGGCCTGGGTTGGGGTGAACGCATGCGGGCCGGCATAGTCCAGCAGCAGGAACGGGCTGATGTGGCTGGCCAGATGGTCATAGATGAACAGGCTGCGGACCGGGAAGCCATCACCCACCCAATGGGGGTGGGGGCTGTGGTGGATACCCAGAATGGTTTTCATGAGAAGGCTCCTGTTTCGGTTTGGATCACCTTATCAATGATGACAATCAGCCGGTAGAGGACATTAACGGCCCACATCGTTCCACCACCAGAACAATCACCGCTGCAAGAAAGCCAGCACCTGCTCGGCTGCCATCGCCGGGTCTTCCTGCATGAAGCAGTGCCCACCGGCGACCTCCTGCGCGCTGATGCTGGCATTCAGCGACACCAGGCGCTGCACCGAGCGGGGCACAAATGGATAGGTGTGCTTGCCATAAATCACGTGGGTCGGTGTATTGATTGCACACAGGCTGGCCCACATGCGCTTGGGGAACGAGCTGAAGATTTCCACTTCGCGGCTGGGTCGGCACTTGAGCACCACGGCCTCGCCGCAATCGCCGATGGCATGCTCGACATACGCCTGCAACGCCGCATCGGCCCAGCCTTTGAAGATGCCCCGGCCCTGCAGCGAAGCCAGCGCCGCTGTGCGATCAGGCCAATGGCTGCGGCGGCTGGCGGCCTTGCGCGCCAAGGCATGACGCTGGTGCAGGCCAACCAGCGCCGCCGCGCCCATCACGCCGAGCATGCGGCGGCTGAACAACACCGGATCGAGCAGCACAGCACGGGCGAACAACTGCGGGTCACTGGCCAACATCAGCCCGGTCAACACGCCGCCGAAGCTGTGGCCCACGGCAAACCGGGCCACCTCGCCGTATTCGCCACGGCCCGCTTCGAAGGCTTCCACGGCCAGCGCCGCCGTACGGTTCCAACCCAGAAACGCCCCGCCATGGTCACTATCACCGTGCCCTTGCACATCACACAGCCACAGGTCGAAATGTTCACCCAGGCGCATCAGCAACGGCTGGTAGGCCAAACAGCAAAAACCGTTGCCATGCAAGAAATGCAGCAGTGGCTTGCCGCTGGCCGGGGTTCGCCAACCACGCAAGGTGAAGCCTTCGGCGCATTGATGGGACCAGGGAATCAACTGCATGGGTTTACGGCACTCGCAACGCTAGGGGAACACCGATTCTACAAACAGCAGCGGGTACAGTGAAATCACCAGCAGCAGGGCCATCAGGACATTGAACAGCATCAGCCAGCGCGGGTTCTGCAGCAGGTTGCGCAAGGCGCTGCCGAACATCACCCACACGCCCACGCTCGGCAGGTTGACCAACGCGAACACTGCGGCAATGACCATTACATTGGTCACGTAGCCTTGCGCCGGGGTGTAGGTGGTAATGGCCCCCACCGCCATGACCCAGGCCTTGGGGTTGACCCATTGAAATGCGGCTGCGCCCCAGAAGCCCAGCGGCTTGCGCGCGCCAGGCGAGGCAGCATCCACAGGCCCTGAAGTGGCAATTTTCCAGGCCAGGTACAGCAAGTAAGCCGCACCTGTGTAGCGCAATACCGTGTACAGCGGCGGCCAGGCCTTGAACACTTCACCCAGGCCCAGGCCGACCGCCAGCACCATGACCATGAAACCGCAACTGATACCCAGGGCGTGGGGAACCGAGCGGCGCACGCCAAAATTCACGCCCGAGGCCAGCAGCATGGTGTTGTTTGGACCTGGCGTGATCGAAGACACAAAGGCGAACAGCACGAAGGCGCTCAGCAGGTCGACAGAGGCAAGCATGGCGGGCATTCCACTTTCATCGAAGGTGCTGCCACACTACCTGAGTCGTCCTCCTCGGCGACCACTACAGTTAAAACAAATTATGCAGATACACTTTACTGTACTGCCATTCTGGATCAAGGAAGCCGCCTCATGAGCCTTCTCATTCGCCCTGCCGCGCCTACCGATGCCGCGCAGATCCTCAACTTCATCACCGAGCTGGCCGAGTACGAGCGCGCGCGCCACGAGGTGGTCGCGACCCTGGCCGATATCCAGCACAGCCTGTTCGGTGCAGGCAGTACCGTGCACAGCCTGGTCTGCGAACGCGATGGCCAGGCGATCGGCTTTGCCGTGTATTTCTACAGCTATTCCACCTGGCTGGGGCGCAACGGCATCTACCTGGAAGACCTGTACATCACCCCCGAACAGCGCGGTGACGGGGCTGGCCGCCAGTTGCTTCAGCACATCGCCCGCGAGGCGGTGGCCAACAACTGTGGGCGCCTGGAGTGGAGCGTGCTGGACTGGAACGAACCGGCAATCGGCTTTTATCAGAAGCTGGGCGCCGAGGCCCAGGATGAGTGGGTACGCTACCGCCTGGACGGGGACAAGCTGGCGGCATTCGCGCGGGGGTAACGGTTGCTTCAGCCAGCCTGGGCACATGCGCGCCCTACCGGGCAATTGACGCCAGGGCCGCCCCATGCTCTCCTTACGCCTCACGTTCAGGTGCCCCTTCATGGGGTGAAACGGGAAACCGGTGCGTCGCAGGCCCTGACCAGGGCCCGACAATGCCGGTGCTGCCCCCGCAACGGTAAGCGAGCGAAGCGTCTGTACCACTGTGCCATGTAGTGCGGCATGGGAAGGTGACGCTTGCCAGGAGCCCTGCTCCTCCTCGCAAGCCCGGAGACCGGCCTGGCGTTCATGAACAACCCGCGGTGGGCGGGCGCTGTTGCATTCCCCTGGGTAACCGCGCCCGGGGCTGCCGCGCTTGCCCATTGCCCACAAAAAGCAGAGGAACGCGTCATGCCCGTCGCCAGCACCAAGCCACACAGCCTTGCCACCCCCGCTACTCTCAGCCAGCGCGTCATCATTGCCGTCGGTGCCAGCTTGCTGGGCCTGTGCCTGGTCTACTTCGCCGGGTTCTCGCACATCGAGGCGGTGCATAACGCCGCCCACGACACGCGCCACAGCGCCGCCTTCCCCTGCCACTGAGTACGCCCCCATGATCATGCGCATTGCCCGCACCGCGGGTTTCAGCGGGCTGCTCGCCGCCCTGCTGCTGACCTTGCTGCAAAGCTTCTGGGTGGCCCCGCTGATTCTTCAGGCGGAAACCTACGAGTCCTCGGCACCTGCCGCGCACCATGAGCATGGCAGTGAAGTGCCTGCCCATGAACACAGCGCCGAGGCCTGGTCGCCGGAAGATGGCTGGCAACGGGTGCTCGCCACCACGGGCGGCAACCTGGTGGTTGCCGTCGGCTTCGCCCTTGTTCTCGCCGCGCTTTACAGCTTGCGCGCACCCACGCGCGCCAGTACCGGTGCCTTGTGGGGGCTGGCCGGGTTCGCCGTGTTCTGCCTGGCCCCAACCTTGGGCTTGCCGCCCGAGCTGCCAGGCACCGCTGCAGCAGACCTGGGTCAACGCCAGGCGTGGTGGGTCGGCACCGCCAGCGCCACCGCGCTCGGCCTGGCCTTGTTGGTGTTCGCCCGGCACGGGCTGCTGAAACTGCTGGGCGCGGTGCTGCTGGTGATCCCGCATGTGCTCGGTGCTCCGCAGCCCGAGGTTCACCAAAGCCTGGCCCCGCAAGCCCTGGAAACCCAGTTCAAGCTGGCCTCGTGGCTGACCAATGCGGCCTTCTGGCTGGCCTTGGGCCTGCTCAGCGCCTGGTTGTTCCGCCGTTCCAGCCAGGCCTGATGGGCACTTTCTATGCCGGCTTTGGCTGCCGCCGGGGTTGCCCGGCGGCCACCCTGCACACCCTGTTGCGCCAGGCCCTGGCCAACCACGGCCTGGCACTGGCAGACCTGCGCGGCATCGCCAGCATCAGCCTGAAGGCTGACGAGCCGGGTTTGCAGCAGCTGGCCGAGCACCTGGGTGTGCCGTTGGTGCTGTACCATAGCCAGCACCTGCAAGCTTACCAGCCACTGCTCAGCCACCGCTCCGCCGCCGCCCATGCCCACACCGGGTGCTGGGGCGTGGCCGAGAGCACCGCACTGGCCCTGGCCGATCGGCAACAAGGCAGCCCACGGCTGTTGCTCAAGCGCCAGGTGCTCGGCCCGGCGACACTCGCCCTGGCCTGCTGAACGCTCCATACCCTTTTTTGCAAGGACATTGCATGACCGTCTACTTCATCGGCGCCGGCCCCGGCGACCCCGAACTGATCACGGTCAAGGGCCAGCGGCTGATCCGCCAATGCCCGGTGATCATCTACGCAGGCTCGCTGGTGCCGGCTGCCGTGCTCGAAGGCCACCAGGCCAGTACCGTGATCAACAGCGCCGAACTGCACCTGGAGCAGATCATCGCCGCCATGCGCACCGCCCACGAACACGGGCAGGATGTCGCCCGCGTACACAGCGGCGACCCCAGCCTCTACGGCGCCATCGGCGAGCAGATCCGCCACCTCAAGGCACTGGGTATCGACTATCAGATCATCCCCGGGGTCACTGCCACCGCCGCCAGCGCTGCATTGCTCGGCTGTGAACTGACCCTGCCGCAAGTGGCGCAGACCGTGATTCTGACCCGCTACGGCGACAGTTCGCCCATGCCACCCGGGGAACAGCTGTCAGACCTGGCCCGCCACGGCAGCACCCTGGCGATTCACCTGGGGGTCAAGCACCTGCCACGGATCGTTGAAGCGCTGCTGCCCCACTACGGCACCGAGTGCCCGGTGGCCGTGGTGCACCGCGCCACCTGGCCAGACCAGGACTGGGTGCGCGGCACGCTGGGCAACATCGTCGAGCGCAGCGCGGCCAAGCACTTCCGGCGCACGGCACTGATCCTGGTAGGCCATGTCCTGGGGGATGCGCCGTTCGCCGAATCTGCCTTGTACCGTGCCGGTCACGCCCACCTGTATCGGCCTGGCGACTGAGCACGCCCGGGCTTGCCCCTGCGCATGATCAAAACTCCCGCTGCCTGCGCCTGAGCGCCCTCTCCTGTCCGACATCACCACTATGGCAGTGGTGATGTTTTTCCATTATTTGTAGGAATTTTCGACAAGTAGTCGGGAAACTATCAACACTTCTATACTCGGGATTACCAAACGTCAGGTTTGGTCGTATGGTGCTGCGCTTCCGATTAACCCGCTTGCAAACGTATTCCTGAGTGTTCCAGGAAGCGGACCACATCCTGACAGGAGTTTTCCCCATGACAACCGTGCTGATCGTCGACGACCACCCTATCGTGCGGTTGTCGTTGCGCCTACTGCTCGAGCGTGAGCGCTTTCATGTCGTCGGCGAAGTCGGCAATGGCAGCGAGGTGGCGCAGGTGGCCCGTGAACTGCGCCCGGACGTGGTGGTGCTGGATATAGGCCTGCCTGGCCTGGACGGCATGGAGGTCATCAAGCGCCTCCAGTGCCTGGAGCCAACCCCCAAGATCATGGTGCTCACCGGCCAGGCCACCGACCTGTACGTGCGCCGTTGCCTGGATGCCGGTATCGGCGCGTTCGTCACCAAGGAAGAGGACTACGAGGCCCTGCTGTTCGCCCTCAAGGCGTTGGTAAAGGGTTATTCGACGTTTCCGCAGATGTCGGTCAACAGCAACTCCCTGGAGAGCGAACCGGTGCGCCTGGCCAGCCTTTCCAACCGTGAGATGGAAGTGCTCCGGCGCCTGGCACGCGGGGAGAACAACAAGAATATTGGGACCTGCATGAACCTGAGCGCCAAGACCATCAGTACCTACCGGGGCCGCATCATGGAAAAACTCAAAACCGAATCGCTGGTCGAGATGGTCGACCTGGCCAAGCGCAATAGCGTCTACTGAGCGGCTGGCGAGCATGAAGTTCCTGCTGGCGAGCGCCTTCATGATCATCGGCCTGGCCAACGCCAGCGGGTTGCAGGCCAGCAGCGAACCCCGGCAGTTGTTGGCCCGCTCGGTCAGTGCTGCCGCGCCGCTGGTGCTCTCGGCCGAAGACCGCCAGTGGCTGCAGCAGCACCGGCAACTGGTGCTGGGCAGTTCGCGGCCGGACTACCCGCCCTTCGAGATCAATGTCAGCCCCCGTGATTACGAAGGCCTGAGCGCCGATTACGCCGGCCTCATCAGCGAGCAGCTTGGCATTGGCATCGAAGTGCGCCGCTTCGCCAGCCGCCACGAGGCCATCACTGCCCTGCATGAGGGGCGCATCGACCTGCTGGGCAGCTCCAACGCCTTCGAGGCAGCAGACGCCCACCTCAGCCTGAGCACACCTTATGCCGACGACCTGCCGGTGGTCGTGACCCGGGAGGGGCGCAGCCTGAAGGGCACGCCCGACCTGGCCGGCTTGCGCCTGGCCATGGTTGATCACTACCTGCCCGCCAACACCGTACGCAGCCTGTACCCCAAGGCGCAACTGAGCCTGTACCGCTCCACCCTGGCCGGGCTTGCCGCTGTCGAACTGGGCGAGGCCGACGCCTACCTGGGCGATGCCATCAGTACCGACTTCATGATCGGCAAAAGCTTCCAGGGCACGTTGAAGATCGACCACTTTTCCCCGGCCGCCCCCGAAGCGTTCGCGTTCGCCCTGTCCAGCGACAACCTGCACTTGCGCCAGCTGGTCGACAAGGCATTGGCCCGCATCAGTGAAAGCGAGCGGCTGAACATCCTGCGCCGCTGGAGCGGTGGCAATACCAGCCTGTTGTTACAGCGCCACCTGACGGCCCTCAGTGCCGAAGAGGAAACCTGGATCGCCGAGCACCCCGTGGTCAACGTGCTGATCAACACATCCCTGGCGCCATTGACTTTCAACGACGCCCAGGACAACGCCAACGGCATCACCCTGGATCTGCTCAAGCAGATCGGCTTGCGCACCGGGCTGCAGTTCAAGACCGTTGAAAGCACATCGGCCTACCACATGGTCGAGCGGCTCAAGCATGGTGACGCGCTGATGATCGGCGCCTTGGGCTACGGCGCCGACCGCGCCAGGCAACTGCGCTACACCCGGCCCTACCTGGTCAGCCCAAGGGTGTTGGTCACCCGCAGCGACACTACCGCGCCCGCCCAGGTGAAGGCCCTGGACGGCCAGCGTATCGCGGTGGTCAAAGGCTCGCCGCAACGGGCCTTGCTGCAGCAACGCTACCCGCAGGCCCGCCTGGTCGAAGTGGACAACCCGCTGGGCCTGATGGAGGCCGTGGCCAATGGCCGTGCCGACGTCGCCCTGAGCAACCACATCAATGCGGCCTACTACATCAGCCATGTTTTCAAGGACCGCCTGCGCATTGCCAGTGTGCTCGATGAAGACCCTGCCCTCGCCGCCTTCGCCGTAGCCGCCGACCAACCCCAGCTACAGGCCATTCTCGACAAGGCGCTGCTGAGCATTCCGCCTGAAGAACTGGCCCAGTTGATCAACCGCTGGCGCACCAGCTCACTGGTCAGCGACAGCCCGTGGCGCGACTACCGCACCCTCGCCCTGCAAGTGCTGGTGCTGTCGGCGCTGCTGCTGGCCGGCGTGGTGTTCTGGAACAGCTACCTGCGCAAGCTGATCAACCAGCGCACCGAGGCGCAACACGCCCTGCAGGACCAGCTGGCACTGAGCCGCGGGCTGCTGGAGCAACTACGCCAGGCCAAGGACGACGCTGAACAGGCCAGCCAGACCAAAAGCACGTTCCTGGCCACCATGAGCCATGAAATCCGTACCCCGATGAATGCCGTGATCGGGTTGCTGGAACTGGCGCTGGAGGACTGCCGTAGCGGCCGCAGCGATATCCATACGCTGCAGACGGCACATGATTCAGCGCTTGGCCTGCTGGAACTGATTGGCGACATTCTCGATATTTCCCGGATCGAGTCCGGGCACATCACCCTGCAACCCGTGCCCACGGACCTGCGCGAACTGGTGCGCGCCACCCTGCGCGTGTTCGAAGGCAACGCCCGGGCCAAAGGCCTGCACCTGCACGGCGAACTGCCCGCCGAACCTGCCTGGGTGCTGGCGGACCCGCTGCGGCTCAAGCAGATCCTCTCGAACCTGATCAGCAACGCCATCAAGTTCACTGACCGTGGCGAGGTGCAGGCCAGCCTCGTTCTGCCGGTTATCGCCGGCCATGACGTGTTGCCGGTGGAGCTGGATGTGCGCGACACCGGCATCGGTATCAGCCCTGCCGACCAGGCCCGCCTGTTCAACGCCTTTGTCCAGGCCGACGGCCCCAGGGCCCGCCAGGGCGCAGGCCTGGGCCTGGTCATCAGCCGTACGCTTGCCGAGCTGATGGGCGGCACGCTGAACCTGCAAAGCGTTCAAGGCGTCGGCACCCGGGTGCAAGTGAACCTGCAACTGCCCACCTGCGCCCCCCCGGCCACCATGCCCGAGGACGCGGCCCAACTGGAAAACAGCGACGGTCCTTTGAGCGTGCTGATCGTCGATGACTACCCTGCCAACCTGCTATTGCTGGAGCGGCAATTGCACACCCTTGGGCACCAGGTAAGCCTGGCGCAGAACGGTGATGCCGCCTGGGGCCGGTGGCAAGCGGCGCGTTTCGATGTGGTGATCACCGATTGCAGCATGCCGGTCATGGACGGCCATGAACTCACCCGGCGCATTCGCCAGTTCGAGGCCGAGCAAGGCCTGCCCAGGTGCCGGATTGTTGGCATCACCGCCAATGCCCAGGCCGAGGAACGTACCCGCTGCCTGGCCAGCGGAATGGACGTGTGCCTGTTCAAGCCGATAGGCTTGCGAACCCTCAAAGCTCACCTACCCCAGGCCCGCCCACCCGCGCCAGCAGCGCGCGCGGGCGGCTTGAACCTGGATGAGCTACGCCACCTGACTCAGGACGACGCGCAGCTCACAAAGCATTTGCTCGAGCAACTGTCGATCAGCGTTGGTGAAGACCTGGCGGCCCTGCGCGCGCTGGCGGCGGACGCGCCCGAAGAGGCGCTGCGTGCCTTGGCCCACCGCATCAAGGGCGGTGCCAAGATGATCAGGGTACGCGCCGTGGTCCAGGATTGCGAAGCGATCGAAGCGGCCCAGGCGCAAGGCTCGCCGACCGACGAGCCATGTGCACGGCTGCAAGCCAGCCTGCAGGCGCTGCTGGACGATATGCGCGCTGCGCTCAATGCAATTGCAGGGTCGAACTGATCTGGCTAATGGCATCGACCACGTGCCTTGAGCCCTGCTGAATCTCCATGATCACGGTGCCGGCTTCATTGGCCAGCGCCACGCCATGGCCGGTCCGGTTCAGGCTTGACTGCATGCTGGCCACAGCCAGCAGCGACAGGTCGTGGTTCTGCCGCACCACATCGACGATCTCCAGGGTGGCCTTGCTGGTGCGCGCGGCCAGGTTGCGCACCTCATCGGCGACCACGGCAAAGCCGCGCCCGTGTTCGCCGGCACGGGCGGCTTCGATGGCCGCATTCAGCGCCAGCAAGTTGGTCTGGTCGGCGATACCACGAATGGTCAGCACAATCTGCCCGATCACATCCGACTGTTTGCTCACCGCATCGATGCTGCGCGCTGCGTCGTTGAGCTCCACGGAAATCTGCTCGATCACCTGTACGGTCTGCTGTACCACTTCGGTGCCTTTGCGCGCGCAGGCATCGGTCTGCACCGAACTGGCATGGGCCGCATCGGCGGCACTTTGCTGGGTACAGACCTGGTGGGTGATGTCGCTGGCGAACTTGACCACCTTGTACAGGCGGCCCTTGCTGTCGAAGATCGGGTTGTAGGAGGCTTCCAGGTACACCGTCTGGCCTTGCTTGTTCACCCGCTCGAAGCGGTGCGAGTGGTATTCGCCACGGTTAAGCGAGGCCCAGAACTGGCGGTAATCGGCCGACTCACGCTCGCGCGGCAGGCAGAACAGGCCATGGTGGCGGCCTACCACCTCGTCGAGCCGGTAACCCATGGTGTCCAGGAAGTTCTTGTTGGCCTTGATCACCCGCCCTTGCGGGGTGAACTCGATCACTGCCATGGCGCGGCTGATCGCCTTCAGCAGGCTTTCGCTTTCATGCTCCAGGGCGACGCGCTGACTGATGTCGGACGCCACCTTGATCACACTGCTGACCTGGCGCTGGGCATCCAGCACGGGCATGTAGCTGGCCTCCAGCCAGACTTCACGCCCGGCCTTGTCGACGCGCTCGAACGTGCCGCTGATGGCCTTGCCCTGGCCAAGCTCATGCCACAGTTGCTGGTACTCGGCGCTCTGGGCATAGCCCGGCTCACAGAACAGCCGGTGGTGCTTGCCGCGCAGCTCTTCAGCGCTGTAACCCATGGCCTGGCAGAAGCGTTCATTGGCGTCGAGAATGGTGCCATCGGGGGCGAATTCGATCATTGCCATGGAGCGACTGATGGCAGCCAGTTTGGCCTGTACGTCGGCCAACGCCTGATGGCTGCGTTGGATCTCGACCAAATCGGATTTGCGATGGAAATCGAACATGACGCCGGGCCTCCTTTATGCGCGGTTTCATGAGCATAGATGGCCGTATGCGCGGTGCAAGCACAGTGCCATCGCTTTGTGATTATTCCATTTTTGTTAGGCCGGCACGCCGCCAGGGGGTGGTCAACGCCATTGCACAGGCGAGCGAATCAGGTACTTTCCCGCACCATCAGCTCAAAGCCCAGGTCCTGCTGTGCACTGGCCACCCGCTTGCCATCCAGCAACGCGAGCAAGGCTTGGGCTGCGCCCCGACCGACGGCAGCCCGCGGGGTACGGATAGACGTGAGGCGCGGCACCATGTGCGCCGAAGCCGGCAGGTCGTTGAAGCCCACCATGGCCACCTGGCGAGGCACCTCCACACCTTGGCGCAACGCCTGCAAGACAGCGCCCTGGGCCAGGTCGTCGTTGCAGAAGAAGATGCCGTCCACATCCGGGGCCTGCTGCATCAGGCGGCTGAACAGTGTGCTGCCCAAGGCAATAGAAGAAGGCTCCGGGGCCAACACTTCCAGTTCAGCAGCGTGCAGGCCCGCCTCGGCCAGGGCCTGACGGAAGCCCTCGGCCCGCTGCATCACCCGCGGGTCGAGTTGCGCGGCAATGAATGCCAGGCGCTTGCGCCCGCGCTCGATCAGGTGCCGCGCTGCAGCCCGCCCCGCCTGCTCCTGGGAAAAACCGACCGATACTGCCCCCGGCTCGCCCTTGAGCTCCATCATGTGCACGCAGGGTACGCCGCTGGCCGCCAGCAGCTGGCGGGCCGCATCACTGCGCTCAAACCCGGTCAGCAACATGCCGCAAGGCTGATAGGCCAGGTAATTGCGGATCAGGTTCTCTTCTTCGGCCAGGTCATAGTGATAGTTGCCGATCAGCACCTCGAGCCCACGCGGGCGCATGACCTCGTGGATGGCCTCCAGGGTATCGATGAACAGCTGGTTGGACAACGACGGGATCAGCACCACGATGGACTGGCTGCGCGCCGAGGCCAACGCCCGGGCCGCAGGGTTGGCCACGTAGCCCAGGCTGGCTGCGGCAGCCATGACCTTTGCGGCCAGCTCTGGCGCAACCGTGCTCACGCCGCGCAGCGCGCGCGACGCGGTGATCGGGGAAACCCCGGAAAGCCTGGCCACTTCAGCCAGGGTAGGACGACCTGTGGTACGGGAGCCGGTGCGGGACATGGATGTTGTAATTTTACTACTTGCAAGGATGGGGAACGGCCACTAAGGTAGCGCTGTCTCAGGATGCAGGCAATGTAATCTTTGGTAGCTGCCGCTACACGCGTGCTGCCAGGCGTCCATACTGCGTAAGGACAAGACCAATAACACCGGGGAGGTGGCTGTTCGTCAGCGACGAGACAGCGCTACCTCACCCCGCAGGAGGTACTGATGAATTCTCCCCTGTCCGCCATCGTGGTGATGGGCGTGGCCGGTTGCGGCAAAAGCTGCATCGGTGCTGCCATCGCTGCCCGAAGCGGCGGTCGCCTGATCGAAGGCGACGCTTTCCACCCTGCCGAAAACATCCGCAAGATGAGCGCGGGCACCCCCCTGGACGACGCCGACCGCGCCGGCTGGCTGGTGCGCCTGGGCGAAGAGTTGCAAGCCATCAGCCAGGCCGGCGAACGCCCGATCCTGACCTGCTCGGCACTCAAGCGCCGCTACCGCGACACCCTGCGCGAGGCCATGCCTGGGCTGGTGTTCGTTTTCCTCGAACTGTCGCCTGCCGAAGCCGAAAAGCGCGTGCTGGCGCGCCCTGGGCATTTCATGCCGGCCAGTCTGATCGACAGCCAGTTCGCCGCACTGGAATCGCCGCGTGGCGAGCCCCTGACCCTGGCCCTGGACGCTACCCAGCCCATCGAAGCCCTGGCCGAAGCGGTAGACCGCTGGCTAAAGCGCTGCGGTGAGCGGGGCCTGGCGCAGACCGCTTGACCCAGCGGTTTCCCGGCTCACCAAAGACAGCGCTACCCGACCCCGCGAAAGCGCGAAAAGTTCCCACAACGCTACGCCCAAAACAACGATAAGACCGAGGCCTTAAAACCATGTTCGGACTGGCTACTGATACCTTCCTGTTGCTCGACGCGCTCGTGACGATCGTCGGGCTGATCCTGCTGATCACCCACTTCAAGGTTCACCCCTTCGTCGCCCTCACCCTGGCGGCTGGCTTTTTGGGCCTGACCTCCGGCATGCCGGTGGCCAAGGTGATGAAGTCGTTCCAGGACGGCTTTGGCGGTGTACTGGGCTTTGTCGGCATCGTGCTAGCCCTGGGCACCATGCTTGGCAAACTGATGGCCGACTCCGGCGGTGCCGACCAGATCGCGCAAACCCTCATCCGCGCCTTCGGCAAGAAGAACGTGCACTGGGCCATGATGTTCGCCGCTTTCCTGGTGGGCATTCCGCTGTTCTTCGAAATCGGCTTCGTGCTGCTGATTCCACTGGTGTTCATCGTGGCCCGGCGCTCCGGGGTTTCGCTGGTGAAAATCGGCATTCCATTGCTGGCGGGCCTGTCGGTCGTGCACGGCCTGGTACCGCCGCACCCGGGCCCGTTGCTGGCAATCGGCATCTTCCACGCCGACATCGGCAAGACCATTTTCTACGGCCTGATCGTGGCGCTGCCTACCGCCATCATCGCCGGGCCGCTGTTCGGTAACTTCATCTCCCGCTACATTCCCGGCAACCCGTCGCAGGAGCTGATGGACCAGATCGCCAAGGAGTCCGACCAGGGCAACCTGCCGAGCTTCAGCATCACCCTGATCACCGTGCTGCTGCCGGTGGCCTTGATGCTGCTGAAAACCTTCGCCGACGTGGTGCTGCCTGCCGAACACATCGTGCGCCAGTGGATGGACCTGATCGGCCACCCGATCACCGCCCTGCTCGCCGCCTTGCTGCTGGCCTTCTACACCTTTGGCTCGGCCCGCGGTTTCAACCGCCAGCAAATCATGAAAATGCTCGACCAGAGCCTGGCGCCAACCGCTGCGATCGTGCTGATCGTCGGTGCCGGCGGTGGTTTCAAGCAAATGCTGGTGGACACCGGGGTGGGCAACGTGATCGGGCAAATGGCCGTGCAAGCGGAAATTTCGCCGATCCTGCTGGCCTGGCTGGTGGCGGCGGTGATCCGTATCGCCACCGGTTCGGCCACCGTCGCGACCATCACCGGCGCGGGTATCGTGGCACCGGTGATCGACCTGGTGCCGGGCGTGAACCGTGAGTTGCTGGTGCTGGCCACCGGCGCCGGGTCGCTGATCCTGTCGCATGTGAACGACGCCGGCTTCTGGCTGGTGAAGCAGTACTTCAACATGACCGTGGCTGAAACCTTCAAGACCTGGAGCATGATGGAGACGATTCTTTCCATCGTCGGCATCATCTTCATCATGTTGTTGTCGCTGGTGGTGTAACCGCTGATCGGAACGATGAGCGTAACAATGGCACGTTAGCGTCACGGGTGGGGCCAAAAGGGAGTAAGCCCCACCCGACGCAACGGAGACTGCCATGAACCGCTCAAGCGTGCTGCTGATTGCCCTGCTCGCCTCGCCACTGGCGCTTGCCGCCGGCACTGGCCCGACCTACCCCGACGACCCGCACAACAACGCCCCGCAGCCCGGCGTGGACAGCACCCTCAACCCGATCGAAAAACCCATGCCGCGGGATACCGACCCGCGCATCAAGGGCAATGACCCGGACAGCCCGCCCGCCCAGCAGAACGACAATCGTGACTTGCCAGGCATGGACGGTACAGGGTCCGAAGGGACCGGTGGTGCCGACGCAGGCGGCGCTGGCGGCAGCCAACGCTAAGCCCGTGGCAGCGGGCCTTGGCACCGGCTTCGGGTGCAGGCCCGCACCCCCGATTCACCACACGCTGATCCCGACCTATCATTCAGCGTGATAATAGATTTCGGCCCGTTCGATTCGTGCCTCTCGCGCAAGACACTCACACTCCGCCCATCACTAATACATTGGCGGAGTTCTCCATGGAACAATCACTTAAACCCTTGCGCTTTCCCCTTGCGGCCTTGGCTGTGGTGGTGATCAGCGCTTGCGGCCGAACCCCCGACGCCGTGCAGGCTCCCGCCGCGCCGAAGGTCACCGTGGCCAAGGTGATCGAGCAACCGATCAATGAATGGGACGAGTTCACCGGGCGTCTCGAAGCCCCGGAAACCGTCGAGGTGCGCCCGCGGGTGTCCGGCCAGATCGACCAGGTCGCCTTCACCGAGGGCGCCCAGGTCAAGAAAGGCGACCTGCTGTTCCAGATCGATCCGCGTCCGTTCCAGGCAGAAGTCCGCCGCCTCGAAGCGCAGTTGCAACAGGCCAAGGCCACCGCCATCCGCAGCGCCAATGAAGCCCGCCGTGGTGAGCGCCTGCGCGACAGCAACGCCATTTCCGCGGAGCTGGCCGAATCGCGCAGCAGCGCCGCCGCCGAAGCCCGGGCCGGGGTCGACGCCATCCAGGCACAACTGGACCTCGCCCGCCTGAACCTCAGCTTTACCCGGGTTACCGCGCCGATCAGCGGACGGGTCAGCCGCGCCGCGTTCACGGCCGGCAACATCGTCAGCGCCGACGTGACCCCGCTGACCAGCGTGGTCTCCACCGACAAGGTCTACGCCTACTTCGACGCCGACGAGCGCGTGTACCTCAAGTACACCCAGCTGGCGCGCGAGGGCCAACGCGGCCAGAGCACCCCGGTATATCTCGGCCTGACCAATGAAACCGGCACCCCTCACCTGGGCCAGATGAACTTCGTCGACAACCAAGTCAACCCGCGCACGGGCACCATCCGTGGCCGCGCCGTGTTCGACAACCGCGACGGCCAGTTCACCCCCGGCCTGTATGCCCGGCTGAAGCTGGTGGGCAGTGCCCAGTACGACGCGGTACTGATCAACGACGAGGCCGTGGGCACCGACCTTGGCAAGAAGTTCGTGCTGGTCATGGACAAGGACAACAAGGCCGCCTACCGCGCCGTGGAACTGGGGCCGAAACTCGAAGGCCTGCGCATCGTGCGCAGCGGCTTGGGCAAGGACGACCGCATCGTGGTCAAGGGCCTGCAGCGCGTACGCCCGGGTTCGCCGGTGACGCCGCAGGAAACCCAGATGGCCAGCGAGCAGACCCTCGCCGCCCTCGCCCAGCAGCGCCAGGCCCTGGAGGCCAGCAACCCGGCGCCCAAAGTGGCGGGCAACAACGTGAAAAACGCCAGCGCCCAGGCGCCACGCGGTTAAGGGACCAGACCGATGAACTTCTCCAAATTCTTCATAACCCGGCCGATCTTCGCCGCCGTGCTGTCGCTGGTGCTGCTGATTGCCGGCTCGATCTCGCTGTTCCAGTTACCCATCAGCGAATACCCCGAGGTGGTGCCGCCAACCGTGGTGGTACGCGCCAACTTCCCGGGCGCTAACCCGAAAGTCATCGGCGAAACCGTGGCTGCGCCGCTGGAGCAAGCCATTACCGGTGTGGAGAACATGCTGTACATGTCTTCCCAGTCCACCGCTGACGGCAAACTGACGCTCACCATCACCTTCGCCCTGGGCACCGACCTGGACAACGCCCAGGTGCAGGTGCAGAACCGCGTCACCCGCACCCAGCCCAAACTGCCCGAAGAAGTGACCCGCATCGGTATCACCGTTGACAAGGCCTCGCCCGACCTGACCATGGTCGTGCACCTGACCTCGCCGGACAACCGCTACGACATGCTCTACCTCTCCAACTATGCCATCCTCAATATCAAGGACGAGTTGGCACGCCTTGGCGGCGTGGGTGATGTGCAGCTGTTCGGCATGGGCGACTACTCGCTGCGCGTCTGGCTCGACCCGAATAAAACCGCCTCGCGCAACCTCACCGCCAGTGACGTGGTCGCGGCCATTCGTGAACAGAACCGCCAGGTCGCCGCCGGCCAGTTGGGCGCCCCGCCCGCCCCGGGTTCGACCAGCTTCCAGCTGTCGATCAACACCCAGGGCCGCCTGGTCAACGAGGAAGAGTTCGAGAACATCATCATCCGCGCCGGCGCCGACGGCGAAATCACCCGGCTGAAAGACATCGCCCGGGTCGAGCTCGGCTCCAGCCAATATGCCCTGCGCTCGTTGCTGAACAACCAGCCGGCAGTGGCACTGCCGATCTTCCAGCGCCCAGGCTCGAACGCCATCGAGATCTCCGACGAAGTACGGGCAAAAATGGCCGAACTGAAGAAGGACTTCCCCGAAGGCATGGACTACAGCATCGTCTATGACCCGACCGTGTTCGTGCGTGGCTCCATCGAGGCGGTGGTGCACACCCTGTTCGAAGCGCTGGTGCTGGTGGTGCTGGTGGTCATCCTGTTCCTGCAAACCTGGCGCGCCTCGATCATCCCGTTGCTGGCAGTACCGGTATCGCTGATCGGCACCTTTGCGGTCATGCACCTGTTCGGCTTCTCGCTCAACGCGCTGTCATTGTTCGGCCTGGTGCTGGCCATCGGTATCGTGGTGGACGACGCCATCGTGGTGGTGGAAAACGTCGAGCGTAATATCGGGTTGGGCCTCAAACCCCTGGAGGCGACGCAGAAGGCCATGGCCGAAGTGACCGGCCCGATCATCGCCACCGCCTTGGTCCTGTGTGCGGTGTTCGTGCCTGCTGCCTTCATTTCTGGCCTGACCGGGCAGTTCTACAAGCAGTTCGCGCTGACCATCGCCATTTCCACGGTGATCTCGGCATTCAACTCGCTGACCCTGTCACCGGCGTTGGCTGCCGTGCTGCTCAAGGAACACCATGCGCCCAAGGACCGTTTCTCGCGGTTGCTGGAAAAACTCCTGGGCAGCTGGCTGTTCGCCCCGTTCAACCGCTTTTTCGATCGTGCCTCGCACCGCTATGTGGGCGGCGTGCGCCGGGTCATTCGCTCCAGCGGCATCGCCCTGTTCGTGTACGCCGGCCTGATGGGCCTGACCTACCTGGGTTTCTCGTCTACCCCCACCGGCTTCGTACCGGCCCAGGACAAGCAATACCTGGTGGCCTTCGCCCAGTTGCCCGACGCCGCCAGCCTCGACCGCACCGAGGCGGTGATCAAGCGCATGAGCGAAATCGCCCTCAAGCAACCTGGCGTGGCCGACTCGGTCGCCTTCCCTGGCCTGTCGATCAATGGTTTCACCAACAGCCCGAACAGCGGCATCGTGTTCACCCCACTCAAGCCGTTTGACGAGCGCAAGGACCCAAGCCAGTCGGCTGCCGCCATCGCTGCCGCGCTCAATGCGCAGTTCGCCGACATCCAGGACGCCTACATCGCGATCTTCCCGCCACCGCCCGTACAAGGCCTGGGCACCATCGGCGGCTTCCGCCTGCAGATCGAAGACCGCGGCAACCTGGGCTATGAAGCCCTGTACAAGGAAACCCAGAACATCATCGCCAAAAGCCACGAGGTGCCGGAGCTGGCGGGCCTGTTCACCAGCTACCAGGTCAACGTGCCGCAGGTCGATGCCGCCATCGACCGGGAAAAGGCCAAGACCCACGGCGTGGCGATCAACGACATCTTTGACACCCTGCAGGTCTACCTGGGCTCGCTGTACACCAACGACTTCAACCGCTTCGGCCGCACTTACCAGGTCAACGTCCAGGCTGAGCAGCAGTTCCGCCTCGATGCCGAGCAAATCGGCCAATTGAAGGTGCGCAACAACCTGGGGGAGATGATACCGTTGGCGACCTTCCTCAAGGTCAGCGATACCTCCGGGCCGGACCGTGTGATGCACTACAACGGTTTCATCACCGCTGAAATCAACGGTGCCGCAGCGCCCGGCTACAGCTCCGGCCAGGCCGAGGCGGCCATCGAAAAACTGCTGAAAGCGGAACTGCCCAACGGCATGACCTTCGAGTGGACCGACCTGACCTATCAGCAGATCCTGTCGGGCAATACCGCGCTGTTCGTGTTCCCGCTGTGCGTGCTGCTGGCCTTCCTGGTACTGGCTGCCCAGTACGAAAGCTGGAGCCTGCCGCTGGCAGTGATCCTGATCGTGCCGATGACCCTGCTGTCGGCGATCACCGGTGTGATCGTATCGGGTGGCGACAACAACATCTTCACCCAGATCGGCCTGATCGTACTGGTGGGCCTGGCGTGCAAGAACGCGATCCTGATCGTCGAGTTCGCCAAGGACGAACAGGCCAAGGGCCTCGACCCGCTGGCTGCCGTGCTCGAAGCGTGCCGCCTGCGCCTGCGGCCGATCCTGATGACCTCCATCGCCTTCATCATGGGTGTGGTGCCGCTGGTCTTCAGCTCGGGTGCAGGCTCGGAAATGCGCCATGCCATGGGTGTGGCGGTGTTCTCCGGGATGATCGGCGTGACCGTATTCGGCTTGTTCCTCACCCCGGTGTTCTTCTTCCTGATCCGCCGTTTCGTCGAGCGTCGCCAGGCCCGCAAGGCCGACCGCGTGCAAGTGCTGGAGAACAACGCATGAACCTGCTCAAACCCCTGACGCCAAGCCTGCTGGCCCTGGCCCTGGCCGCCTGCGCGGTCGGCCCGGACTACCAGGCCCCCGCCACCGCACCTGCCCAGCTGGGCGCTGATGCGCAGGCCAAGGCCTATGACCGCAGCCACTTTGAAAGCTTGTGGTGGAAGCAGTTCGACGACCCGGTACTGAACCAGCTGGTGCAGGCTTCGTTGACCGGCAACCGGGATCTGCGCGTGGCCTTTGCCCGCCTGAAGTCGGCCCGCTCGATCCGTGAAGACGCCGAGAACGACCCGTTCCCGGTGGTCACCAGCCGTGCCAGCAGCGATATCGGCAAAGGCCAGGTTCCTGGCCAGACCGAGCAACGGGTGAACAGCGAACGCTATGACCTTGGCCTGGACATGGCCTGGGAGCTGGACCTGTTCGGCCGCATCCAGCGCCAGATCGAAGCCAGTGAAGCGCAGGAAGCGGCCGCTGCCGCCGACCTGCAGCAGTTGCAGGTCAGCCTGATCGCCGAACTGGTCGATGCCTATGGGCAATTGCGCGGTGCACAGCTGCGCGAGAAGATTGCCCTGGCCAACCTCAAGACCCAGCAGCAATCGCGTAGCATCACCGAAACCCTGCGCGACGCCGGGGTCGGCAACGACCTCGACGTGGTGCGCGCCGATGCCCGCCTGGCCGGGGTCGAAGCGACGGTGCCGCAACTGCAGGCCGAACAGGCCCGGGCGCGGCACCGTATCGCCACCCTCCTCGGCCAGCGCCCCGACGCCCTCAGCGTTGACTTGTCGCCCAAGGCGCTGCCGGCCATCGCCAAGGCGCTGCCGGTGGGCGACCCCGGTGAACTGTTGCGCCGCCGCCCGGACATTCGCAGCGCCGAACGCCAACTGGCCGCCGCCACGGCCAACGTCGGCGTCGCCACCGCCGACCTGTTCCCGCGGGTCAGCCTCAGCGGCTTCCTGGGCTTTACCGCCGCGCGCGGATCGCAGCTCGGCTCGTCGGCAGCCAACGCCTGGGCCTTGGGCCCCAGCATCACCTGGGCGGCGTTCGACTTGGGCAGCGTACGGGCCCGCCTGCGCGGGGCCAAGGCCGACGCCGAAGGCGCCATGGCCAATTACGAGCAGCAGGTGTTGCTGGCACTGGAAGAGTCGGCCAACGCCTTCAGCGACTACGCCAAGACCCAACAACGGCTGCTGTCGTTGATGCGCCAGAGCGAAGCCAGCCGCAAGGCGGCGCAGCTGGCCTCGATTCGCTACCGCGAGGGTACCGTGGACTACCTGGTGCTGCTCGATGCCGAACGCGAACGGCTGAGCGCCGAAGATGCGCAGGCGCAGGGCGAGGTCGAGCTGTACCGCGGTATCGTGTCGATCTACAAAGCGCTGGGGGGCGGCTGGCAACCACAGAGCGTGGCCAGCGCGCACTGACCCAGGCACGACGATGGCCTGTGGCGCTACACCGCTGCAGGCCGTTAGCGCAGTATGGCGTGGTTATGGTCGATGTCGGGCACAGGCACCTGCCCGCGCTGCTCGACCAGCCACTCGCGCATGCGCTCGGTGTCGAATATCTGCCCCTCATCCATCATCGCCAGGATGAGCGACTGGGACATTCGGTAACACCCGCATTGGGAACAGCGCCGCTCCTCCCATCCAAGGTTGCATTCGACGGATTCCGCATGCCCTGCGCAAATCAGACAACTCATGTTAGCCCCCTTTCTTGTTCTTCCGTGGAGGTGATGGAGGTAGTGCAGTAGGTGGAGACTGGACTCCTGACTGACATGGGATATTCATGCCAACTTGAAAATTCCGTACCTTTAGTCTGGAAAATTGCGAGCAAGATCACAGCGGCAAACCGCCCGCGCTCGACCGCAAGCACAGTCTTTCCCAGCCGTTGCCTACGCTCGACACCCCACTATCATGAGCGCTGCTAAATCATTAGTGATTTATCTTCAATATCATTCATGCAAGACCCTGCCTAGAATACGGCCTGAACACGGACATCACGTCGCTCGCGCCACGGCAATAGTTGCCTGCTTGCACTACCCAACGGCGCTAGCCAGGCATCAGGACACCGCACAACATGGCTTACGCACCGCAATTCACTGTGCAGCGCATCGCTTTCGACGAACACTACCAGCCCGGCGAAAACACTCGCATCACCACCAATTTCGCCAACCTGGCGCGGGGAAAAAACCGCCAGGAAAACCTGCGCAACACCCTGCAGATGATCGACAACCGCTTCAACGCCCTGGCCCACTGGGACAATGATTGTGCAGACCGTTACAGCGTAGAGCTGGATATCATTTCGGTAGAACTGCACCTGCACAGTGAACAGCGCAGCAGCGGCCTGCCGCTGATCGAGCTGTTGCAGACCCATATCGTCGACCACACCACCAACCGCCGTATCGACGGCATGGTCGGTAACAACTTTTCCTCGTACGTGCGGGACTACGACTTCAGTGTCTTGTTGCTGGAACACAACAAGGGTCGGCCAAGCTTCAGCACGCCGGACAACTTTGGCGAACTGCATGGCAAGCTGTTCAAGTGCTTCATCAACTCGGCCACCTACAAGGCGCACTTCGACAAGCCGCCGGTCATCTGCCTGAGTGTGTCGAGCAGCAGGGTTTACCACCGCACTGCAAACCAGCACCCGGTGTTGGGCGTCGAGTATCACCAGAACGACCACTCGCTGACCGACGAATACTTCAGCAGGATGGGGCTCAAGGTGCGCTACTTCATGCCGCCCGGCAGTGTGGCGCCATTGGCCTTCTACTTTGCCGGTGACCTGTTGGCCGACTACAGCAACCTGGAGCTGATCAGCACCATCAGCACCATGGAAACCTTTCAGAAGATCTACCGCCCCGAGATCTACAACGCCAATGCGGCAGCCGCAATGGCCTACCAACCGAGCCTCCAGCACCAGGACTATTCGCTTACACGCATTGTCTACGACCGCGAAGAGCGCAGCCGCCTGGCGCTCGAACAAGGCAGGTTTGCCGAGGAGCGCTTCGTCAAACCGTACCAGGCAACCCTGGAGCAATGGTCCGCTCAATACGCCGGCTGATCACCTCAACGCACAAGGTAACCGCTGATGAACACGCTACTTCCCACCTCCACTGCCGGCAGTTTGCCCAAGCCTTCCTGGCTGGCGGAGCCTGAAACACTCTGGTCACCCTGGAAGTTGCAGGGCGCGCAGCTGGCCGAAGGCAAACAGGACGCCTTGCGCCTGGCCTTGCAGGAACAGCAGCACGCGGGCATCGATATCGTCAGTGACGGCGAACAGACCCGCCAACATTTCGTGACCACGTTCATCGAACACTTGAGCGGGGTCGATTTCCAGCAACGCCAGACCGTGCGCATTCGCGATCGCTACGACGCCAGCGTGCCCTCGGTGGTGGGTGCTGTCGCGCGACAGGCACCTGTGTTCGTCGACGATGCCAGGTTCCTCCGCCAGCAAACTGCCCAGCCAATAAAGTGGGCGCTGCCGGGCCCCATGACCATGATCGACACGCTGTATGACAGCCATTACAAAAGCCGGGAAAAACTGGCCTGGGAATTTGCCAGGCTACTCAACCAGGAAGCCCTGGAACTGGAAGCGGCGGGCGTCGATATCATCCAGTTCGACGAACCGGCGTTCAATGTGTTCTTCGATGAGGTCAACGACTGGGGCGTGGCCGCCCTGGAGCGCGCCGTTCAAGGGCTCAAGTGCGAAACGGCGGTACACATCTGCTATGGCTACGGGATCAAGGCCAACACCGATTGGAAACAGACCCTGGGGGCGCAATGGCGGCAATATGAGCAGGTGTTCCCGACGTTGCAGCAGTCGAGCATCGATATCATTTCGCTGGAGTGCCACAACGCCCATGTGCCGATGGAACTGCTTGAGCTGATTCGGGGCAAGAAGGTCATGGTCGGTGCCATCGATGTCGCCAACCCTGCCATCGAAACGCCCGAAGCCGTGGCCGACACCCTGCGCAAGGCGTTGCAGTTCGTCGACGCCGACAAGCTCTACCCCTGCACCAACTGCGGCATGGCCCCACTGCCGCGCGCGGTCGCCAGCGGCAAGCTCAAGGCGTTGAGCGCCGGGGCTGCCATCGTTCGCCAGGAACTGACCGCCAACGCGGGTTGAGGGTATTGAACCGCCTGCTTGGCCTGGCCGGCATGGCGGTACGCACCAACGCGGTTCAAAAAACGCGGCTGCACACCAGGCGCCCTGTTTTGATGCACGCCGGCCGGTCAGCCGGCCGCCACCTCACCACGCCTGGGCCAGGCGCCGCCCAGCAAATCCGCTGCCCACCGCCCATTCCCTGGCCTGCCCGGCACTGCACCGGGTTTCCGGCACTTTCATTGCAATGCTGGTTGGTGAACGGAATGCACCCGCAACCCAACGCGACCGAGGCTGACGACACCCCCACTTACCAGCAAGGCAGCACCCTGAAAGACGCAGATGAACGGCAATGAAGCTGCCGGTAACGGCGGCAAGGAGTGGGTATGTCCCGGGCTTTTTTCAATGAAATGTACGACGCGAACGGCAGCTGCCGCCCGCACTACCAGGAGTTCGCCCGCTGGCTGGCGAACACCCCGCTGGAGCTGCTGGAGCAGCGCCGGCGCGAGGCCGACCTGCTGTTCCACCGCGCCGGTATCACCTTTACCTTGTATGGCGACAAACAGGACACCGAGCGGCTGATCCCCTTCGATATCATCCCGCGCAGCATCCGCGCCAGCGAGTGGCGTACGGTCGAGCGCGGCTGTATCCAGCGCGTGCAGGCCCTGAACCTGTTCCTGGAAGACATCTACCATGACCAGCGCATCCTCAAGGCCGGGATCATCCCGCCAGAGCAGGTCCTGGCCAACGAGGGTTATCAGATCGCCATGCAGGGCCTGGACCTGCACCGGGGCCTGTATGCGCACATCGCCGGCGTGGACCTGGTGCGCGATGGCGATGGCAGCTATTTCGTGCTGGAAGACAACCTGCGCACCCCCAGTGGTGTCAGCTACATGCTCGAAGACCGCAAGATGATGATGCGCCTGTTCCCCGAGCTGTTCGCCGCCCAGCGCATCGCGCCCATCGACCACTACCCCAACCTGCTGCTGGACACGCTCAAAAGCGCCAGCCCGCTGGATAACCCCACTGCTGTGCTGCTTACCCCAGGACGCTTCAACAGTGCCTATTTCGAGCATGCCTTCCTCGCCCGCGAAATGGGCATCGAGCTGGTCGAAGGCGCCGATCTGTTCGTGCGCGACGAGCATGTGTACATGCGCACGACCGCCGGCCCGCAACGGGTCGATGTGATTTACCGCAGGCTGGACGACGACTACCTCGACCCCCTCTCATTCAACCCCGACTCGATGCTGGGCGTGCCCGGGCTGATTTCGGTGTACCGCGCCGGCAACGTAGTGCTGGCCAACGCGGTGGGCACCGGCGTAGCCGACGACAAGTCGATCTACCCTTATGTCGCCGACATGATCCGCTTTTACCTAAGCGAGGAGCCGATCCTCAACAACGTACCGACCTGGCAATGCCGCAAGCCGGCCGACCTGTCCCATGTACTGGCCAACCTGCCCGAGCTGGTGGTCAAGGAAACCCAGGGCTCCGGCGGCTACGGCATGCTGGTCGGGCCCGCCGCCACTGCCGCGCAGATCGAGGACTTCCGCGCCCGCATCAAAGCGCGCCCACATGCCTATATCGCGCAACCGACCTTGTGCCTGTCCACCTGCCCGACCTTTGTCGACAGCGGCATCGCGCCGCGGCATATCGACCTGCGCCCGTTCGTACTGTCGGGCGGCGAAACCCGCCTGGTGCCAGGCGGCCTGACCCGCGTGGCGCTGAAGGAAGGCTCGCTGGTGGTCAACTCGTCGCAAGGCGGCGGCACCAAAGACACCTGGGTGGTGGAGGACTGAACCATGCTTTCGCGAACTGCTTCCGATCTGTACTGGATGTCCCGCTACCTGGAACGTGCGGAAAACCTGGCGCGCATGCTCGAGGTCAGCTACTCGCTGTCACTGATGCCGCAGGCGGGGCGCAGCGACGGCCATGCCGAACTGGCCATGTCACTGTTGGCCTCGGGCACGCTCGACGACTACATCCGTCGCCACGCCGAGCTCGACACCGAGCGCATGCTGCACTTCTTCGCCCTTGATGCCACCAACCCCGGCAGCATCTACTGCTGCCTGCAGGCGGCCAGGACCAACGCCCATGCAGTGCGCGGGCGGATAACGGCCGACATGTGGGAGAACATCAACGCCACCTGGATCGAAATGCGCAACATTGCCAGCAACGGGCTGGGCCGCTACGGCATCAGCCAGTTCTGTGACTGGGTCAAGGAGCGCTCGCACCTGTTCCGCGGCGCCACCTCCGGTACCATCATGCGCAACGATGCCTACAGCTTCATTCGCCTGGGCACCTTCCTGGAACGGGCCGACAACACCCTGCGCCTGCTCGATGCGCGCTATGAAATGTTCGGCGAGGCCTCCGACGAGGTCAGCGACGACTCGGCCCGGGGGTTTTACCAGTGGAGCGCCTTGCTGCGCGCCCTGACCTCCTACGAAGCCTTCAATGAAATCTACCGCGCCGCGCCCAGTGCCCGGCCGGTGTCAGAATTGCTGTTGCTGCGCGTCGACGTGCCGCGCTCGCTGCATGCCTGTATCGAGGAGTTGGACCAGATCCTGGCCGGCCTGCCTGGCAGTACCGGGCGAGCGGCCCAGCGGCTGGCTGCGGAACTCAACGCGCGGCTGCGCTACACCGCCATCGACGAAATCCTCGACGCCGGGCTGCATCCCTGGCTCAGCGATTTCATCGGCCGCGTCAACCAACTGGGCCAGGCGGTCCATCACTCCTACCTGGAGGTTGTATGAAACTGTCCATCCGCCACGACACCACCTACAGCTACGCCAGCGATGTGTCCAACAGCATTCAGTTCCTGCGCCTGACCCCGCGCAGCAGCGAACGCCAGCGCATCGTCGAATGGCAACTGGACCTGCCTTGCAAGGTGAAGGGCCAGATCGACCCGTATGGCAACATCCTGCATGTGCTGACGCTGGACAAACCCCATGGGCATCTGGCCCTCACTGCCAGCGGCCAGGTCGAGATCGACCCGGGCTGCGAACAGGAGGCAGCCTGCCAGTCACCCCTGCCGTTCTTGCGCGGCAGCCACCTGACCCTGGCCGACGATGCGCTGGTGGCCTTCGCCGCCCAGCAATGCGGCACGCACCGTGACCGCGCCGCATTGATCGACCTGATGCAGGGGCTGGCCGAGCGCATGCCCTACAGCCCAGGGTCGACCTGCGTCGGCACTACGGCCAGCGAAGCGTTCAATGCCGGTGCGGGCGTGTGCCAAGACCATACCCATGCCTTCCTGGCCTGCGCCCGTAGCCTGGGGGTACCGGCCCGCTATGTTTCCGGCTACCTGTGCACCGAGGATGAACAGCACCTGGCCAGCCATGCATGGGCCGAAGCCTGGGTCGACGACGCCTGGTACAGCTTCGACATCACCAACCGCCTGACCCGGCCCGAGCGGCACCTGAAGCTGGCCGTGGGCCTGGACTACCTCGATGCCTGCCCGGTCAGGGGCGTGCGCCGTGGGGGTGGCACCGAGTCCATGCAAGCCAGCGTCCACGTGCATCGCCAGTGACGCCTGGCCCTCAAGCCAGCCTTGCTGCGCGCCTGCAGCAAGGCCACTACCTCTGCCACACAAGGGAACTTGCATGACTTACTGTGTCGCCATGCACCTGCAAGACGGGCTGGTTTTCATCAGCGACTCACGCACCAATGCCGGTATCGACCAGATCTCCACCTTTGCCAAGTTGTTCGTCTTCAGCGTACCGGGTGAGCGCCTGATCGTGCTGCAGACGGCGGGCAACCTGGCAACCTCGCAGTCAGTGGTCAACCTGCTGCAGCAGCGCAGCCAGGGCAGCGGCCCGCACCTGCTGAATGTCGCCACGCTCTATGATGCCACGGTGCTGGTGGCCGATACCCTGCGCGAAGTGGTGTGCCGCGACCGCAGCAAGCTGACTGCCGGTATCGACCTGAGCAGCTCGTTCATCGTCGGTGGCCAGATTGCGGGCGGGCCGATGGCGATCTACAACGTCTATGCTCAGGGCAACTTTTTCCAGGCCACGCGCGACACGCCTTTCCTGCAGTTGGGGGAAAGCAAATACGGGCGGCCCATACTCGACCGCAACCTTGACTATCGCACCCCGCTGGATGAGGCGTTGCGCTGTGGCCTGATCTCGTTCGACTCCACCATCCGCAGCAACCTGTCGGTGGGCATGCCCCTGGATTTGCTGGTGTACCGTGCCGATGCCCTGGAGGCACCGCAGCCCATCCGCATCGCCAGCGACGATGCCTATTACCAGCAGATCCGCCGGCAGTGGGGCGAAGGCCTGAAAACCTTGCTGGCCGAGCTGCCGGCGCCGCCGTATGGCTGAAAAACTAGCCAGCAGCCCCGCCCTCATTGCGGTTGCCCCCACAAAAGGCCTCGTCGGTCCGCGGACACGCAGTCACCACAGACCAGCGTAGGAGCGGATTTACCCGCGAATGCGGTGGCGGCTGCAACGGTGAATGGTCAGGAATTTCGCCAGCAGGCCCGGCCTCTTCGCGGGTGAACCCGCTCCTACAACGGGCGGTGCCTATCCGCATTACGTAGCCATCAACAACCAGCGAATGCGGCGGCGGCTGCAACGGCGAGTGGCCAGGAAATCCCGCCAGCAGGCCCGGCCTCTTCGCGGGTGAACCCGCTCCTACAACGGGCGGTATCGATCCGCAGATATGTAGTCATCACCGACCAGTGTAGGAGCGGGTTTACCCGCGAATGCGGTGGCGGCTGCAACGGCGAATGGCCGGGAAATCCCGCCAGCAGGTCCGGCCTCTCCGCGGATGAGCCCGCACCCTCAACGGGCCGTGCCGCCCCCAATACGCTTCACGCCCCTCAGCCAAGCAACTGGCTCAATACCGCACGCAACTTGCCTGGTTTCACCGGTTTGTTCAGCAACGGTGCGCCAAGCTTGCGCAACGAGCGCCGGCACTGGTCACTGCGGTCGGCAGTGATGATGACCGCCGGTATGGCGGTGGCGAAATGTTCGCGCAACTGCCGCACCACCTCACACCCCACCACGCCGTGATCCAGATGAAAGTCAGCCAGGATCAGCTCCGGAGCGCGGCCTTCAAGCGCCTGCAAGGCACCCTGCTGGTCGGTGGCGGTAACCACCTCGCAGCCCCACTGCCCCAGCAACGCGCCCATGCTTTCGAGAATGCTCACTTCGTTGTCCAGCACGAGCAGGCGACGGCCCGGCAGCGGGTTGCCGGCAGTGGGCGGGGGCAGCGCGGGCTGCAGGGGCGGCGGCAGCGCCTGGCCAAGCGGCACCTCGATGCTGAACACCGACCCACGCCCAGGCCACGAACGCACTTCGATTCGGTAGCCGAGAATCTTGGCGATCCGCTCGACGATGGCCAACCCCAGGCCTACCCCCTTGCGGTCCGCCGCGCGGCCAACGTCCAGTTGGTTGAACTCCAGGAATATGGCTTGCAAACGGTCCTGGGCAATGCCGCGCCCGCTGTCCCATACCTCCAGGCGCAAGTGTTCGCCGCGGCGCCTCGCGCCCAACAGAACCCGACCCTCGTCGGTGTAGCGGCAGGCGTTGCTGAGGAAGTTGCGCAGAATGCGCGTCAGCAAGCGCAGATCCGTGCTGACGGCATAATCGGCAACCCTGGCGTGAAATTTCAGGCCCGCGGCATCGGCCACCGAGCGGAATTCTGAAATCAAAGGCGCAAACAGCTCGTCCAGGCGATAAACCGCCACATCGGGCCTGACCGCAGCCTGGTCGAGCCGCGAGATATCCAGCAAATCGGTCAGCAGGTCTTCGGCGCCCTCCAGCGCCTGGTGGGTACGCTCCACCAGCACATGTTCGGCGTCTGGCAGCGGCCGCTCACGCAAGGTGGAGATCAACAGGCGCGCGGCGTTCAGCGGTTGCAGCAGGTCATGGCTGGCAGCGGCCAGGTACTTGTCCTTGCTGCGGTTGGCGGCTTGGGCAGCATCGCGCGCCTCGATCAGCTCATCGGTACGTGCAGCAACCCGTTGCTCCAGTTCATCATTGAGCTGTTGCAGGCGCTGCTGGGCCTGCTTGCGCTCGGTGATATCGGCCACGAACCCTTCAACCAGGCCTTCGTGACCGGGCTTGAGCAGCAAGTTCATCAGCACATCGAGGTGGCTGCCATCCTTGCGCCGCAGCCGGGTTTCATAGCCATGCAGGCTGTGCTCCCTGGCGAGAATCGCGGTAATCGCCTGTAGCTCTTGCGCACCGCCATCGAACAGGTGGGTCGCCAGGTCGGTCAGGGAAAACAGCACTTGCTGTGGGTCGTCATAGCCGAGCATGCGGGCCAGTGCCGGGTTGGCAGCACGCATGCCGTCCTGCAGGCTGGCCTGGAAAATGCCGTGTACGGCGTTCTCGAACAGCCATTTGTAACGGTTGCGCTCAGCTTCCAGTTCATCCAGCCGGGCAGACAATTCCGGGTAATGGCTTTTGCGCGCCGAGTGGTCGCCCAGGCCCAACAGCCCTGCCAGCGCGCGCTGCTGCTCGTCAGAGGGCCTCGCCATAGACCACCTCGACATCTCGCTGGCTCGACGCGCGCGGGTTGGTGAGGATGCACGGGTCATCCATCGCATGTTGCGACAGGAACGGAATATCGGCCGTGCGCACCCCGTGCAGGCCCAAGGTTTCATGGAAGCCGATGGCGTGCTTCAGGGCAATCAGGTGTTCCACCAGGCGGCCGCAGATCTGCCGGTGGTTGAGGCCGCGGCAGTCGATGCCGAAGACCTCGGCAATGACCTTGAAACGCTCGGGCGCCGAACTGTAGTTGAACGCCACCACGTGCTCGACCAGCACCGCATTGCACAGGCCATGAGGCAGGTCGAGGAAACCGCCGAGGCTGTGCGACATGGCATGCACCGCGCCCAGGATCGCGTTGGAGAACGCCAGCCCCGCCTGCATGCTGCCAAGCATGATCTTCTCGCGCAGGGCGATGTCGCCGGGGTTGGCGATCATTTCTACCAGGTTGCCGTTGATCAGGCGCATGGCTTCCAGCGCATGGGGGTCGGTCAGCGGGCCATGACCGGTAGACACGAACGCCTCGATGGCATGCACCAGCGCATCGATGCCGGTACAGGCCGACAGGAACGGGTCCATGCTCAACGTGGTTTGCGGGTCGATCAGCGACACGTCGGGCACCACCGCCTTGCTGACGATGGAGAACTTCATGCGCTCCTGCTGGTTGGAGATGATCACGAACTGCGACACGTCGGCCGAGGTACCGGCGGTGGTTGGGATCAGGATCAACGGCGGGCTGGGCACGCGAATCATGTCCACGCCCTCGAACTCGAGGATGCTGCGCCCGTGGGCGACCACGATACCAATGGCCTTGCCGCAATCCATCGGGCTGCCACCACCGACCGCGACGATCACATCGCAGTGGTTCTGCCGGTAGATCTCGGCGCCGAGCATCACCTCCTCGACCCGGGGGTTGGGCGAAACGGCCGTGTACAGGCAATAGTCGATACCCTGCGCCTGCAGGCTGGCCTCGACGTCGGCCACCCAGCCAGCGGCAATCACCCCAGGGTCGCTGACCACCAGGACCTTGCGCGCACCAAAGGTCTTGGCGTAGTTGGCCACATTGTGGCGGCAGCCGGCACCAAAGATGATTTCAGGCGAAACGAACTTGCGAAGGGGGCTGAAACTCTGGCTCATCGTAAAGCCTGTTCTTATTGTTCTGGAAGATAACCGCCAGCGTAAAGCATCCCGCGGCGAAAGCAACCAGACCAAAGCGGCACAGGCATCATTCGATCCACGCCTTGGCGCGGGCCACCTCCAGGAACGCCAGTACGTCCTCGCCAAGGCCGGGAACCTCGGGAAAACGCTGTGCCAGCTGGTCGATGATCGCTGCCGTACTGCGCTGGCCGTCCAGCAACTCCAGCACCCAGCCAGCGCTGGCGTTGAGCTCGATGACGCCCCCCGGGTACAGCAGCACATGGCATGCCTGCAACGGGTCCCAGCGTAGCCGCAAGCCCTTGGCCAGGGCCAGTGTCTGCTGGCGGTCGATCAGTTTCACGTCAGGCACCGGGCGTGGGGATCCGGCCACCTTGACGGTGGCCGGTAGACGTCAGCGATTGGCGAAGTACATCGTCACTTCAAAGCCAATGCGCAGGTCGGTGTAGGCGGGTTTGGTCCACATGGGGCATGTCCTCTTCTTGTGCCGGGCGATTCCGGTAGAGGCATTAATGCATGGGCGGTGGTGCGGGCGAATGCTACTTTGGAACGAGTTTGCCGGGTGCATTGGTAGCAACGGGGTTGCCCCACATTGCCGTCAGGCCAGCCAGGGCGCCTGGGGAGGCGGCCTGGCATTCGCTGCACCGCTACAGCAATGAGGGTGGCTGCGCAGCCTGGCCGCGACACCAGGCCGCTGCGCCAACCGCGCAGGTTCATCAGGAGGTCAGAAGAAGCCCAACGGGTTGATGTCGTAGCTCACCAGCAGGTTCTTGGTCTGCTGGTAATGGTCGAGCATCATCTTGTGCGTCTCACGGCCCACACCCGACTTCTTGTAGCCACCGAATGCCGCATGCGCGGGGTACAGGTGGTAGCAGTTGGTCCATACCCGGCCGGCCTTGATGCCGCGGCCCATGCGGTAGGCACGGTTGATGTCGCGGGTCCAAAGGCCGGCCCCCAGGCCGAACTCGCTGTCGTTGGCGATCGCCAGGGCCTCGGCTTCGTCCTTGAAGGTGGTCACCCCCACCACCGGGCCGAAGATCTCTTCCTGGAACACGCGCATCTGGTTGTGGCCTTTGAGCAGGGTCGGCTGGATGTAATAGCCGCTGGCCAGGTCACCCTGCAGGCGCTCGGCGGCACCGCCAGTGAGTAATTCGGCACCCTCCTCCCGGGCAATCTGCAGGTACGAGAGGATCTTGTCGTACTGCTGCTCCGACGCCTGGGCGCCAACCATGGTTTCGGTGTCCAGCGGGTTGCCACGGCTGATCTTGGCGATCTTCTTCATCACCTCGGCCATGAACGGTTCGTAGATCGACTCCTGGATCAGCGCACGCGATGGGCAGGTGCACACCTCGCCCTGGTTGAAGAACGCCAACACCAGGCCCTCGGCGGCTTTCTCGATGAACGCCGGCTCCGCCTGCATGATGTCTTCGAAGAAGATGTTCGGCGACTTGCCACCCAGTTCGACGGTAGACGGGATGATGTTCTCGGCCGCGCACTTCATGATGTGCGAGCCCACCGGGGTGGACCCGGTGAAGGCGATCTTGGCAATACGCTTGCTGGTGGCCAGCGCCTCCCCAGCCTCACGGCCATAGCCCTGGACGATGTTCAGCACCCCGGCCGGCAGCAGGTCGGCGATCAGCTCGGCAAAAATGGTGATCGACAGCGGCGTCTGCTCGGCCGGTTTCAGCACCACGCAGTTACCCGCCGCCAACGCCGGGGCGAGTTTCCAGGCAGCCATCAGCAACGGGAAGTTCCACGGGATGATCTGCCCGACCACACCCAGGGGTTCGTGCAGGTGATACGCCACGGTGGTCTCGTTGATTTCCGCCGCGCCACCTTCCTGGGCACGAATGCAGCCCGCAAAATAACGGAAGTGATCCGCCGCCAGCGGCACGTCGGCATTCAGGGTTTCGCGTACGGCCTTGCCGTTGTCCCAGCTTTCGGTAACCGCCAGCACTTCGAGGTTCTGTTCGATCCGGTCGGCGATTTTCAGCAGCGCCAGGGCCCGCTCCTGCACCGAGGTCTTGCCCCACGCGTCAGCCGCGGCATGGGCAGCGTCCAGGGCGCGCTCGATATCCTGTGCGCTAGAGCGTGGGAATTCGGCGATCGGTTGGCCGTTGACCGGCGAGCTGTTGGTGAAGTACTGGCCAGCCAAGGGCGCCACGAACTCGCCATTGATGAAGTTGCCATAGCGCGGTTTGAAGGAAACGACGGCGCCTGGGGTTCCGGGTTGTGCGTAGATCATGCTGAGCCTCTGCAGGTCAATGCCTGTCCCACGACAGGCGATATGCCGATGGTAAAAAGCCCCGCCTGCCAGGCGAATGCATCGTTGGCAGCGGGGCTCTCGTCATTTGGTAGTAGGGGTCAGGGTTTGGCGCTGGCGGTCTGCTGCAACTGCTTGGGCAACTTGAAGGTCCAGAGCATTCCGCCCTGGTTGAAGTCCTTGACCCGCTTGGCCACTTCGCCGCCCCACAGCGGCACCGCGCCGCCCCAGCCGGACACCACCGATACGTACTGCTCGCCGTCCATTTCCCAGGTCACCGGCGAACCGAGCACGCCAGAGCCGGTCTGGAACTCCCAGACCTTGTCGCCGGTCTTGGCGTTGAACGCCTGCAGGAAGCCTTCCGGGGTACCGGTGAACACCAGGTTGCCCTTGGTGGTCAGTACCCCACCCCACAGCGGTGCATAGTTCTTGTGGCGCCACACTTCCTTGCCGCTGACCGGGTCGATGGCACGTAGCACACCGATGTAGTCTTCGTTGAGCGGCTTGATGGTGAAGCCGGCGCCCAGGAACGCCGCCCCTTTCTTGTAGGCAATGCCCTCGTTCCAGATGTCCATGCCCCACTCGTTGGAGGGCACGTAGAACAGTCCGGTGTCCTGGTTATAGGCCATCGGCATCCAGTTTTTCGCACCGAGGAACGCCGGGGCAACGAACACCGAGCTGCCCTTGGCTTCGCTACCCGGTGCACCCGGGCGGCTGGCCTCGTTGTAGATCGGCCGACCGTTCTTGTCCAGGCCAGTGGCCCAGGTGATTTTGTCGACGAAGGGGAAGCCGCGGATGAACTTGCCGTTGGTGCGGTCCAGCACGTAGAAGAAGCCGTTGCGGTCGGCAGTAGCAGCGGCCTTGACCTCTTTGCCGCCGTCCTTGTAGTTGAACGAGATCAGCTCGTTGACGCCGTCAAAGTCCCAACCGTCGTGTGGCGTGCTCTGGAAATGCCATTTGATCGTGCCATCGTCCGGGTTCAGTGCCAGGCGCGATGAGGAATACAGGTTGTCCCCTGGGCGCAGGTGGGAGTTCCACGGCGCCGGGTTGCCGGTGCCGAACAGGATCAGGTTGGTTTCCGGGTCGTAGTAGCCGCCCAGCCACGGCGCTGCACCGCCGGTCTTCCACAGGTCGCCCGGCCAGGTCTTGCCGGCTTCGCCACCGGAAATACCGTTTTCGATGGCCTTGCCGTCCTTGTACACATACCCCATGTGGCCTTCCACGGTGGGGCGCATCCACAGCAGCTCACCGTTTTCCGGGTTGTAGGCCTGGATCTTGCCCACCACACCGAACTCGCCGCCAGCCACGCCGGTAATCAGCTTGCCGTTGACGATCATTGGCGCGGCGCTGATCGAATAGCCTTCCTTGTGGTCGGCCACCTTCTTGCTCCACACCACCTTGCCGGTGTCCTTGTTCAGCGCCACCAGCTTGGCGTCGAGGGTGCCGAAGAACACCAGGTTGCCGTACAACGCCACGCCCCGGTTGATCACATCGCAGCATGGGCGGATGTCATCGGGCAGGCGCGCATCGTACTGCCACAGTTTCTTGCCGGTTCGCGCGTCCACGGCGAATACCCGCGAGTAGGAGCCGGTCAGGTACATCACCCCATCCTTGATCAGCGGCTGCGCCTGTTGGCCGCGCTGCTTCTCACCGCCGAAGGAAAACGCCCAGACCGGGCGCAGTTCCTTCACGTTGTTGGTGTTGAGCATGTCCAGCGGGCTGTAACGCTGGCCCTGCACGCCCAGGCCATTGGTCACGATCTGCTGGGGGTTCTTCGGGTCCTGGAGGATATCTTCATTGCTGACGGCGGCGTGGGCAGCGCCGGCCAGCAACATGGCGCTGAGCACCAGGCTCACGGCGAACGCGGGACGACGTGGGGATCGGGTCATGTCGGCTACCTTTGGTTTTTTTGTTGTGCCCGGGAAATTTTCCCGGTGTGCCGGGAATTCTTGGTCCCGGGGTGTTTGCCAACAATTGCTCGCAGTGTGGAGATTTCTAGTTCCTTGGTATGGGGCTGGGTTGTGTTGCAAAACACCACATGGCTGCCGCCCCGATCATGGCGCTCAGCACTGCAAGCATCAAAATCACACCATCAGCACCCACCGAGGCCGCCAGCGATGCGACCAGCAAACCTGCCAACGGTTGTGACAGGTTGTTGAGCAACGTGATCACCCCCACCGTCTTACCGAAATCCTGCGCCGGAATGACACGCTGACGAACATTGCGCATATAGACATTGAACATTTTGTCAAAGCCGACAATTAGCAAAAAACCCAGCGCATAACCTGCAAGGTTGGAACTCATGGCACTGATTAAGCCACCGACGATGATCATCGAATAGCCCACACTGCCCATTATTCGAAGCGGCATCGACACCCGGGCGAGCACGAACAAGATCAAGATCGTGATCACCGCGCCGATCGCTTGCAGGCCTGCGTAAGCGTCATCGTCTGCGCCATGCTCACCAAGCACCATGGCCGCTGAGGTGGCCAGAGTGACCCCGACGACCAGATTGACGCCGATAGCCAAGGTTATGACCTTCTTGAGTTCGGGCTGCTCACCAATGTGCGCGAAGGCGATGCGCACGGGTCGAAACCAGATGTTCCCCTGCTGCTCGAATAGCGGCAGCGTTACCTGGCTGGCCCGCTGCCATATCCGCAGGCTCAGATCGGCCAGCAGGAACAGCCCAGCGATCCATAGCGCTACCCAGTCCCACGCCATCATCTGCAGCAACGCGGCCGCCAGTAGCGGCCCAAGTACCAGGCCGGTCTGATCTGCGATCTGCGAATAGGCAAGTGTTCTGGTATAGCTGTAGTGCTTGAAGATATGCGGCATTACCACCTCGCGGGCCATGACGCCCTGGGTGGTCAGCACCCCACATAACGCCGACAGTACCACCAGCCAAGCCAAACCTCCGAAGAAGGCATGGAGCCCCACTGCCAGTACACAAAGCAAGGCTCGGTAGATTTGGCTGATGTGCAGGATTCTGATGGGTGAGAATTTATCGCAGAGTGCGCCGCATATTGGAAACGCGAGAAAACGCGGGAGTGACTCGACGAAGAATGCCAGCCCTGCCCAGGCGACGCTGTTGGTTACCTGGAACACTACCAGCGGCACAATGAATAACAGAACCTGGTCCGCTAGGCGCGAAAGAAATAGCGAAATGAAGAAAGCAAGGTAATCCTTGCGCATGCTCGGCTCCTCAAGAAAAGCGGGAATACAGACCTGACCGTCCCTCAGTAGGCCGAGCCCGAGCGATCGTTGAGGTTGTGTTTCTCGTCACCGCGCAGTGGAGGATTGAACACACTGACCAGTATCAAATCCTGCTGATCACCGCCTCGCAGGTAATGTCGATCATGTTGGTCCAGTACATAAACGTCCCCGGGATATATGGGATAGACATTACCTTGCATATCTTCAACCTCACCTTGTCCACCAATGCAGTAGCATGCCTCCAAGTGGTTCCGATAATGCAAAAGCGACTCGGTGCCGGCACGAACCACTGTGTGACAGATGGTAAAGCCCATGGCGTCACGTTCAGTGATTAGCCGATGACTAGTACCGGCACCCCACTCTACGAAGTAAGGTGTCTGTTCCACTTCAGATATTCTGCGAATAAACATGTAATCCTCTTTAAGAAACGAGATTGAATTAAGGTCATGTTTGGCTTGGAGTGCTGCGTCGCAAGATGGCTTCTCCGCTAGCCAGCATCGCATCACTCCAAGCCAAATCACGATGTGCAGCGATAGCCTGGATGTCGTACCAGTGCCGCTGAAATGGATGTCCAGCCGACAGGGAAGATGCGCCAAGCCACCTCACTAGGCGCTGCACAGCTTTCACGCACTGCATCGCCAGATAGGCACGATCGCGGCGTAAATCCAGAAGTTGCAAAGCATTAAGGACGCGATCATGAGTGCCAGCGTCATGCAATCGTGAGATCAATGAGCTATACAGAAGCCCGGCGCTTTGCAATTGCGCAGCTGAGTGAGCGACCTGCTCAGCTACCCTTGAATCGCTGGCTAGGGATTCATTGAGCGTTGCGACGAAGGCTTCATGTGCTCCCTCCGCACAGCCGAGCAAAGGACCGATGATAGAGGTGCTGAGGAAGGGCACCAATGGCACTTGATCAATGTAATCCGGTCCTGATTTAGGTGGCTGCCGGCCTACGATCTCGTGCATGGCGAACACTCGATCGTGGGGCACGAGCAGTTGGAAAGCCTCGATGTCGTGGGAGCCGGTCGCGGCCATTCCACAGCTGTCCCAGCTGTCAAACCGCTTAACATCTTCCGCGGCAATCAGTACAAGGAAGCGTGGGATATGCCCAGCCTCTGGGTGTTTCTCGCAAGGTGCGTTGAGTATCAACCAAGTCGCATCCTCAATACCTGAGCTGAACCGCCAGCGTCCGTTTACACGTATGCCATCCGGTTCGTAGGTAAGTTGGCTGCTGGCGCTCGAAGACGCTGAGGCGAAAAGCTGCCGAAGGCCACCGGCGTACAGTTGACTCTGGCACGTCGGAGGTAGACGTCGGACTAAGCAACTGTGTGCACCGACCAAGGCTATTATCCACCCGGTGGAGGGACAGGCCCTCGCAGCAATCCGCGAGCTCTCCACCACTGTGGGCCAGTGCGAACTCTGCGTTGCAGGTGCGTGAGGGGACAACAAATCCAGCCACGAACCAATGAATAACTCGTTGAACGTATCCCGGGTCAAGCGACGGTTTGACTGCGCTGTTTTCGCCCGCTCGCGCCAGCTTGGCAAAAGGTTTAAGGCCCGTTGACAGAATTCGGGATTGGCAGCGTGATGCAAAGCCGTTGGGAAATATTCAGACATCGCCCGTCACCTCTGACCCATCATGATGTACCGATGCTGAACCCAGTCGCGGACCTTCAAAGCAAAAGCCCGGTGGCTGGGCGATCGGACCCAGCAGGCTGAGGAATTGCTCGATGCGTTGCGTATCGTTCGAAGCTACAAATTCGCAAAAATTGCTGCTATTCCAAAGCATATGGACGTGTTTGAAGCGAACCGACAGGGCGCTGGCAAGCTCGTCCCAACTAACCTGTCCATTCTGCATTTGTGCAAGCATCTGCTCGCGTTTCCAAAAAATTTCATCCTCCGTGAAGTAGCGGGTTTTAAATACTTCATCCTTTACACGTTCTCGCCGCCGATACTCTTTTAAATCGGGATGGTTGAGCTTCTCAAGGAAAAAAACCAGTCCGGTGGGCTTCAAGCAACGTTGGATGTGATCTATTTGCTGACCGCGATCACGACTATAGAACTGGAATGCTGCCATTTCGTAAATGAAGTCGAAGCCGTGCTTGAAGGCGTGATATTCGCGCTTTTGCAGCAAGTCCGTGGTCACCTTCAAGAATGAGTGTGGGTAAAAGTACGACATGGCTGGGTCAGCATGCCGTTCGAATACGACCTGATTGGCGAGATTTGGAGAGCATGTGAAACTAACGATCAAGCCCTTCGAGTGGCCAGCCAATGCACGTCCATTGCTGCCATCAAACCCATCTACTTCAAACATGCTATACCGCTGCCCAGCAAGCGGCGGGTTGGCCGAGACCAGTCGAGAAAGCGCCACCCCAACCCTGGAGAGCTCCTCGAGTATGTAAGGTACGCTCGCCAGAAAATGAGAAAAAAGTGGACCTGCACCCGCAATTAATCGATCGTGGTACTCAAGCACCTGAGGATCATCAATCTGTGATTTGATATGACTGTCCAGAGGCTGCGATGGTACTTGGCTCGCACCAGTAGCAAGGTCGTGAAAATATGTAGCCAACTTCAGCATGGCGCTCTGTTCCAGGTCATGATCTAGGCTGGCTTCGCCCAACGATTGCTGCGAAAAAGTGTCCATGCTCCACTCCATCTGTCAGATCAGAACTTTAGTACTCAACTTACCCGAGTGGGTTTTTGGCAAAGCATCAGCGAACACGCAGTTAGCCGGTACCATGTGCCAGTCTAATGAAGCTTTACAGTGTTCGATAAGATCTTGCTCGCTGGTCTGCGCCTTGCCAGACTCGAGCACAACATAAGCCCGCGGAACGTGCCCGGCCAATTCATCCTCAACTGGCACAACCAATACCTCTGCAACCGCATGATGCGTCGCTAGGCACTGTTCGATTTCCCGCGGATTTACCTTCCAGGCACTGCGTGCGAATACATCATCCTTGCGTGCCACGTAATACAAGTAGCCTTGGGCATCTTGCTTGAATAAGTCGCCCGTGCGGAACAGTCGTGAGTGGCCGAATGCATCGCGTACGATACTCACGGCGTTAGCTTCCGGCATATTCCAGTACTCGAGCATAAGGTAGCTACTGGCAACCAAGAGTTCGCCGACTTTTCCGGGATAGTCGATGGCTCGACCGCCCTCATCAACTAGATAAACATTCACGCCGGGCAAGGGTTTGCCCACAGATGCCGGGCGCCGGTCAATTTCTTCGGGGGGGAGGTAGCTGACGCGTTTGCATTCGGTTAGCCCGTAGCTGGAAAAAATTAGAACTTGTGGAAATGCTTTCCGAAACTGCTGAATATGTCGAGCATACAGAGACTGACCACTGCTCGAAATGTATCTTAGACTTCGAACTCGTGCTTCCCAATCTGGACTACTGTGGGCAAGCAACGAAAATATTGGGGGAAACACATGCATGGCGGTCACCCCTTCGCGCTCTACCACTGCCACAACATCTTCTGCAGTAGTAGCAGGCTGACTTTCAATCACGGCAGTACCGCCGATATAAAGTGGCATCATTATATTATAGACACCGTAATCAGATGCCAGGGTCGAGTAACTTAGGATACGATCGTTGGCGGTATTGGCTAGGTAAGCGGTCACTCGACGTGTAACGTCTATCATGATTCGATGGTTGACTAGCACGCCTTTCGGATTGTTGGATGACCCGGATGTATAGAATATTGAAGTAGGCCATTCGGGATCTTCACATGTTCCCGAAATATCCGGGTTTGGCAGCTCAAGCCTTACCGAAGTGGCATCCGACAGCTGAATCACTCGGTGCGGTAGGGAGGTGCATGGGCATGTAAGCAGTATCCATTCCAGTCCAACCGCCTCCATCAGACCTGGAAGATCCTCGGTGCAGTCAGTGATCAGCACCCGAGCGCCTGAGTGCTTGAGCTGATGAATCAACTTAATGCGACTCAACGTGTGATGAACCGCTGCTGTAACAGCCCCAACTTCGAGCACCCCAAGATAAGCAGCAATCAGTTCGACCGACACAGATGAATACAGCCCCACTCTGCTGCCCGGAGTAACTCGTAGATTACGCAATACAGATGCGGTGTAACTCACCTGTTGCTGAAAGGTTTTATAAGAGGTCGCGACACCATCTAAAACAATCGCTGATTTATTAGGAAAAACTCTGGCACGACTGGCAATGACTCGATGTAACAAACACATAACTCTCTATCCTCTCAGTCCATTGCTTGGGTGCTAACGGCGCTTTCTTGCGCACACGGATATTAGCTGTTCTAACACTGATCGTAACGGACTGCCACCCGATTGATGATTATCAAGGATCGACCATGCATAAGTTCTGCGGCAACACCTTATGATCATGAGGGCAATTATCCAGAAATATCCCGAATTGACTTTCCACCTTGCAGGAATTTAGTTATTAACTAATGCTTGAAATGTATTCTGACCCACACGAGAAAACCACATATACGGTTTAGCGGAAGGAACCCCATAGTGCACATAATGCAAATATCAGGAAGCTTGCATGGCGCATATTCGATCATCACTCTCGATGGCTCGGCACGTAAAGATGCTCCACCACCAAAAAACTCATGTCAATAAAATTGTGCGCGCGACAAAATGATTTTTGTCACGCCGCAGTGACATTCAACTTGAATGCGCACAGACATATATTTTTATGGGAAATATCTGTAAGAATTCAGGAAGGGTAATGAGGTTAGCAACATTCTTAACAAGCGCTGAGATTTATATCGGCGACGTACTATCTACCCGCCGAAGTTGCTGGCGTTCGTACCGCGGGTATAGGTGGCTGACACTGCGAATAAGTTCGTAACGCGTCAGGCTCAGGCCAGCAAAGCGCTCGGGTATCGGGCTGCGGATCATTTCGGCCATGTCGTCGCCACGGGCGGCGCCGTCGCGCAGCAGGTTGTCCAGCCAGGTGAGGTAGTCGCGCATCTGCACAAAGGGTTGCGCATCACTGGCCAGCGGCCCGTGGCCGGCTACCAGCTGCTTCCAGGGCAGCGCCTGCAAGGTGTCGAGGTCGTGCAGCCACACATCGAGGCCCGGGCTGTTGGGGGTGGTCAGGGCACGCTGATAAAACAGCAGGTCGCCGACAAACAGCACCCCGGTCGTTTCATCGAGGATCGCCAGGTCCGCACCGGTATGCCCGCGTAGCCCGAGCAGGCGCAGGCGGTGCCCGCCCACCTCGCGCACACCCGGCTCCACGACTCGGGTCGGCAGCACCACCTCGGTGCCTCGCATCCAGTCACCAACCAGGCGGTACATGTTTTCCGCCATGGCATCGCCTTGCTCGCGCAGCAACGCTGCGGTGCCGGCCAGGGCGCCGATGGGCACGTCGGTGAACGCCTGGTTGCCCAGCACATGGTCCGGGTGATGATGGGTCAGCAGCACTTCCAGCACCGGCTTGTCGGTCACCGTGGCAATCGCCTGGCGCAAGGCCTCGCCATAGCGTCTGGACGGCCCGCTGTCGATCACCACCACCCCCTCGTCGGTCACGATGAAGGCCGTGTTGACCACGTTGCCGCCATTGGCCTTGGCGAAGTTGTCGGTACTGCCCTCCAGCAGCCAGGTACCCTCGGCAATCTGCCGGGGGGCGAGCCGGTAATCCAGGTTGGCCTGGGCCGCAAGGCCCAGGCACAACAGCAACAGCAGGATCCAACGCATGGCAGGCGCCTCGGTTCAGGGGTGGATGGCGACCGCGCTCAAGGCACTGCCGCTTCGAACTGGTTACCGCTGTTGTCCTGCAACAACAGCCGGGTCGGCCCGGGGCCCTGGATATCGAAACTCAGGTTCGGGTTCTCGCTGACTGCCGGGTACAGCGTCAGGCTGGCCAGGCGCTGGCCATCGGCGCCTTGCAACTCGGCATGGTTGAGGTAGAACTCGGGAATGCCACTGACCAGGCCGTTGTCCATCGGGTGCGCCACCTGCAGGCGCAGGCGGCTGCTGTCGCCACGCGGGTAGCGGCCCCCCAGCACCTCGCCGAGGTGCTCTTCCCAGCCGGGCTGGGTGCGCACCACGCTGGGGGCGGTACAACCACCGCCGGCAGCATCGATCAGGGTCGAGCCCACGTGCCACAGGCCGTCGCGCGTGAGCACCGCCGCGCGAAGTGGTGTGGCCTGCTCGATACGGATACGCAGCGATAACCACGGCAGTACCCGTTCGCCGGGCTGGAAGTCGACAATGCGCGGCAGCGGGTTGAGTTCGGCCCAGGCAATGATGCGCACCACCTCGCCAGTGAACGCGCGGGCATCGATTTCCAACGGCACCTGGCGTGCGTCCTCGGCAAAAGGGGGAGCCAGCAGCTTGACCCGCTCATCGAAGACGAACGCTGCCTGGTCGAACAGTTGCTTGTGGTAGAAGTCCCACATCACCGAGGGCACCGGGTCCTGGCTGGCACGCGGCTCGCTGGCCAGGGCCTGGCTTGCCCAAGGTAGCCAGCAGGCCAGCAGCAAGGTTGCTTTGAGGTTCATGATCCGCTCCCATTTACCGGGCTGCCGAGCCCAGGCTACTGGTACATTTCCGGCACCTGGTAACGCAGGCCATACTGGGCATAGATCGCCTGCATGCGCCCCTCCCGTATCAACACCTCTAACGCCTCCTCGACCGCATAGGCCAACTGCCGGTTGCTTTCATGCACGGCCATGCCGATGTCCCAGGCCTGCTTGCCCAGGTTGGGGTACGCATTTTGCGCCAACGCCAGCTGTGGGTTCGCGGCCTCATGCAGTTGCCAGTCGACCTCGCCGCGCATGGCCATCACCGCGTCTACCTCACCGGCCTGCATGGCGGCGAAGGCTTGCTGCACGCCGGGGTAATGGTGGGTCTTGGCGCTGAGCATGCCGTTGAACACCGAGGTCAGGTAGAACGACGGCACGCTGTCGACCTCTACCCCAATCGGGTGCTGCTGGAATACCGCGACACTGGCCACCGAAGGCAACCGGCGGCGGTCATAGGCCACCTGCCAACGTTCTTGCTGATACGGGCCGAACATCACCACCTGGGCGTTTTCCAACTCGCCCAGCTCGTTGCGCCTCTGCGCATAATCGTGGTCGTAGGGCACCCGCAGCATCAGGTCTGCCAATTGCTGATGGCGCAGCGGGCTGCCGCGCCAGATGTAGTCCCGCAGGTCGTCGTCGAGCTTTTCCCCAGGCGGCGCCCAGATCAGTTTCAGGCGCACGCCCATCGCCTCGGCCAGCGCCTGCGCCAGGTCCACATCCACGCCCCGCGGCTGGCCGTGGTCCTGGAAACTGTAAGGCGCAAAGTCCTTGTACACCGCGACCTTGAGCTCCCCGGCGGCGATGATCGTATCGTAGTTGCGCACTTGCGCCTGGGCCGCCGCACAGCACAGCAACAGGGCACTGAACAGCACCGCCATCAGGCGCATGGCCGTTACTCCTCGACGTGCACGCTGTCCAGGTATGTGCGCACCGCCCACAAGGCCTCCTGGCTCAGGTAGTCGGCCATTTTCGGCATGTACACGCGGCCGTCGCGCACCGCGCCATGGCGCACACGCTCGACGAACCATTCATCGCCGGCGTCGCCGGCATCGAGCAGCCGCAGGTCCGGGGCAATGCCGCCAGACTTGGCTTCCAGGCCATGGCAGGCCGCGCAGTTCTGGTTATAGGCCGAGGCGCCGATCTCGACTGCCTTGTCGTGTTCCGGCGAGCTACGGTAAGGGTTGACCGCCGCCCAGCCGTCTGCGTCCAGGCTCACCCCAGCGTCCTTGACCGGGGTCAGCCCCTTGGTCTCTACCGCCTGTGGGACTACATTGCCATGGGCCCAGGCCGTACCGGTCATTACCGCGCCGGCCAACAAGCCTGCAGCAAGCCACACATTGCGTTTTGTTGTCATTGTTATGCCCTCACCATTGCACGCAAAGCCTCAACCACAGAGGCCGTGTCGCCATCTTAAAAACACCCGGCACACGGCCGAATGCTGCTTTGGTGGTCGCGCCTTACTCCCTTGGTAGTAGGGCTTGTGGCGAACGGCCAAATGAGGTGCCGGCCGGGAACTCTTCCCGGCAATGGCGGGATTTTTTCCGTATCCGGCGAGCGCCCCGGCGGCCCACCCTGTGCAGGCCAAAACCTCCACTGGGAACTGCAACCATGACAATAAGATCGCTACCCGCCCTTTCCCCGCTGGCCTTGAGCGTGCGCGTGCTGCTGATGGCCGGTAGCCTGGCCTTGGGCAGCGTGGCAACAGCGGCCACCCCCCCTGCGGCACCTGCCACCAAGAACGTCACCTGGGAAGACATCGCCAACGACCACCTCACCACCAACGACGTGCTGCAGTACGGCATGGGCACCAATGCCCAGCGCTGGAGCCCGTTGGCCCAGGTCAACGACAAGAACGTGTTCAAGCTCACCCCGGCGTGGTCCTACTCATTCGGCGACGAGAAGCAGCGCGGCCAGGAATCGCAGGCCATCGTCAGCGACGGTGTGGTCTATGTGACAGGGTCGTACTCACGGGTATTTGCCCTCGATGCCAAGACCGGCAAACGCCTGTGGACCTATAACCACCGCCTGCCCGACAACATTCGCCCCTGCTGCGACGTGGTCAACCGGGGCGCCGCCATCTACGGCGACAAGATCTACTTCGGCACCCTCGACGCGCGGGTCGTGGCCCTGGACAAACACACCGGCAAGGTGGTCTGGAACAAGAAGTTCGGCGACCACAGTGCCGGCTACACCATGACCGGCGCGCCGGTGCTGATCAAGGACAAGACCAGTGGCAAGGTCCTGCTGATCCACGGCAGCTCGGGGGATGAATTCGGCGTGGTCGGGCAATTGTTCGCACGCGACCCGGACACCGGGGAAGAAGTGTGGATGCGGCCTTTCGTCGAGGGCCACATGGGCCGCCTGAATGGCAAGGACAGCACCCCGACCGGCGACGTCAAGGCACCGTCCTGGCCAGACGACCCCACCACCGAAACGGGCAAGGTCGAAGCCTGGAGCCATGGTGGCGGCGCCCCTTGGCAAAGCGCCAGCTTCGATCCGGAAACCAATACCATCATCGTCGGGGCGGGCAACCCGGGGCCTTGGAACACCTGGGCGCGTACCTCGAAAGACGGCAACCCGCACGACTACGACAGCCTGTATACCTCCGGCCAGGTCGGTGTAGACCCGAGCACCGGCGAGGTCAAGTGGTTCTACCAGCACACCCCCAACGACGCCTGGGACTTCTCCGGCAACAACGAACTGGTGCTGTTCGACTACAAAGGCAAGGACGGCAAGGTGGTCAAGGCCACCGGCCACGCCGACCGCAACGGCTTCTTCTATGTGGTCGACCGCAACAATGGCAAGTTGCAGAACGCCTTCCCCTTCGTCGACAACATCACCTGGGCCAGCCATATCGACCTGAAGACCGGGCGCCCGGTGGAAAACCCCGGCCAGCGCCCGGCCAAGCCGCTGCCGGGTGAAACCAAAGGCAAGCCAGTCGAGGTTTCACCGCCATTCCTCGGCGGCAAGAACTGGAACCCCATGGCCTACAGCCAGGACACCGGCCTGTTCTACATCCCCGGCAACCAGTGGAAGGAGGAATACTGGACCGAGGAAGTGAACTACAAGAAAGGCTCGGCCTACCTCGGCATGGGCTTCCGCATCAAGCGCATGTACGACGACCACGTCGGCACTTTGCGTGCGATGGATCCGACCACCGGCAAACTGGTGTGGGAACACAAAGAGCACCTGCCACTGTGGGCAGGCGTGCTGGCAACCAAGGGCAACCTGGTGTTCACCGGCACCGGCGATGGTTTCTTCAAGGCCTTCGACGCCAAGACGGGCAAGGAGCTGTGGAAGTTCCAGACCGGCAGCGGCATCGTGTCCCCGCCCATCACCTGGGAGCAGGATGGCGAGCAGTACATCGGCGTGACGGTCGGCTACGGCGGTGCGGTGCCGCTGTGGGGTGGCGACATGGCCGAACTGACCAAGCCCGTTGCCCAGGGTGGCTCGTTCTGGGTGTTCAAGATCCCGAGCTGGGACAACAAGACCGCCCAGCGGTGATCGCCTGAGGTGGCGTATACCCGGGGCCGCGTTGCGGCCCCTTCACCTGGTGCTTACACCCACGAGAGCCATTCGCCATGAACTACCTGCCCATTGCCCTGCTGTTGGCGCTCTCGCCTGCCCTGGCCGCACAGGCCGAAGACGCTGGCGACGATGCCCCACTGACCATCAACGGCTGCGTCATCGCCGAAGCCAGCCAGTGCCCGGGTGCCAACCTGCGCGGCGCCAACCTGGCCAACCAGGACCTGCGCAAGATGAACCTGGCCGGCGCCGACTTGCGCGACGCCGACCTGCGCCACGCCCAACTGGACCTGGCCAACCTGGAAAAAGCCCGCCTGCAAGGCGCCAACCTGACCCGCGCCAGCCTGCAACAGAGCAACCTGCGCCTGGCCGACCTGAGCAATAGCCACCTGGTGGCCATTCAGGGCTGGGGCCTGTTCGCCCAAGGCGCGCAGTTCGAGAACGCCGACCTCAGCGCGGCCTATCTGCAGTTCGCCCGGTTGTCCGGGGCCAAGTTGCACAAAGCCAACCTGCAGGCTGCCGACCTGGAAATGGCCTGGCTCAGCAAGGCCGACCTGCAGGAGGCCAGGCTGGCCGATGCCAACCTGCAGGAGGCCAAGTTCGGCCAGAGCAACCTGGCGCGCGCCGACCTGCGCGGCGCACGGCAGCATTACGGGAATTTCCAGAAGGCCAACATGGAGGGATGCACAGGCTGCCCCGAAACCTGGGACAAATGACTGATTGCCCCTGCCTGTAGGAGCGGCCTTGTGTCGCGATGGGCTGCAAAGCAGCCCCGGCAATTTGTGCACCATGCTGAAACCCTG
>Ga0308157_10001110_pt1 | contig 63262 bp, 57 predicted proteins | sample PhyBR1_FD_201035 | JGI IMG/M metagenome (GOLD analysis project Ga0308157, IMG submission 201035) | Phyllosphere microbial communities from UC Gill Tract Community Farm, Albany, California, United States - DLSLB.R1 | ecosystem: Host-associated > Plants > Phyllosphere > Unclassified | place: USA... | reverse complement strand
CTGCCACAAGCGTGGCGCCTTCGCCATGGGCGGCATGGCCGCGTTCATCCCGAACCGCCGCGAACCAGAAGTCACCGCCGCCGCCTTCGAAAAGGTCCGCGATGACAAGTCCCGTGAAGCCAACGATGGATTCGACGGCTCTTGGGTGGCCCACCCAGACCTGGTGGATATCTGCAAGGAAATCTTCGACGCCAAGCTCGGCGAGAAGCCAAACCAGATCGACCGCCAGCGCCCAGAAGTTGAAGTCACCGCAGCCCAGCTACTCGACGTGGCCAGCGCACCGGGCGATGTCACCGAGGTCGGCGTACGCGCCAACCTTTATGTGGCCGTAAACTACGTAGCCGTCTGGCTCTCGGGCAATGGTGCCGTGGCCATCCACAATCTGATGGAAGACGCCGCCACCGCAGAAATCTCCCGTTCGCAGATCTGGCAGCAGATCCGCAACGAAGTGGTGGCCGCCGACACCGGCAACACCATTACCGCGGAACTAGTCTCCACCATTTTGGGTGAAGAAGTGGAACGCCTGCGCGGTGAGGTCAATAATGAAGAACACTTCAAGGTCTACTACGAGCCGGCCGCCCAGCTGATCGCCACCCTGACCAGCGGCAAGGATGAGGACTTCGCAGACTTCCTCACCACCGGCGCCTATGAACTGCTGGAAAAGGAGTACGTGAGCAAGCCATGACCAACCCCTTCGATGAGTCCACGCTGGCCAGCGTAGAGGCACTACTGGCCGACACCGATCAGTTACTGGAACACTCCTACCCAGGGGATTCCGGGGCCCGGCAGCCCATCCACACCGTGTATGTTCCGGGGGACAAGTACAGCCCGGACCTGCCCGCGGCTTGGGGTCGTAACGCCTTGGATGCCGCCGGCGGCTTGGTCGGACTGTCAATGCTGGCCACCAAGCTGAACCTGGCTGAACCGCAGCGCTTGGCCGAGTTGGTGGCCGAGAAGCTGGTCAGCGAACCCATCGAAGATTTGCGCATCGACTTTGAAGACGGCTACGGCAATCGCAGCGAAGCAGAGGAGGACGCCGCCGTACTGGCGGCGGCCGACGAGCTCGCTGCGGCCGTGGCCGCCGACAAAGCCCCGTCTTTTATCGGCATCCGCTTTAAGTGCTTTGAAGCCCCCACCCGGGCCCGCGGCATCCGGACCCTAGGCCTATTCATCGGCCAGCTGCTCTCCCACGGGGAGCTGCCCGAGGGCCTGCGCCTGACCCTGCCCAAGGTCACTACCGTGGATCAGGTCAAAGCCATGGTGCTTCTGACTGAAAAACTTGAGCAAACCCACGGCTTGGAAGCCGGACGACTGCGTTTTGAAGTCCAGATCGAAACCCCGCAGGTGATCATCGCGGCCGACGGCACCCACCCGGTAGCGCAGCTGATCCACGCAGGCCAAGGCCGGGTTTCCTCCCTGCACTACGGCACCTATGACTACTCGGCCTCCATGGGCGTGGCCGCCGGCTACCAATCAATGGAACATCCGGTGGCTGACTACGCCAAGGACGTGATGCAAGTGGCCGTAGCCGGTACCGGCGTTGAGCTCTCTGACGGTTCCACCAACATCATTCCTGCTGGAGACCCTGAGAATATGGCCGATGCCTGGGCCCTACATGCTCGACTGGTTTCGCGTCATCTGGCCCGCGGCATCTACCAGGGCTGGGACCTGCACGAAAATCAGCTGCCCACCCGCTACCTGGCCACCTTCGCCTTCTTCCGCGAGGGTCTACAAGCGGCCGGCACCCGACTGCGGAACTACGTCCACCAGATCAGCTCCACGATCATGGATGAACCCGCCACTGCCCGAGCTCTGGCCCGCTACATCCACCGCGGGGTCACCTGCGGTGCGGTGAGCGCCGAGGAAGTCGCCGAACTAGCCCAGATCACCCTGTCCGAACTTGAAGCGATCGCGCTGAATCGCTCCCACGCCTAAGGATCCTGCCATGACCGTTCCCGCAATTGCGAACTCCTCGTCCTACTACGCGAACTTCGGCGGACACCCGCCGCAGAGCGATCTGCTCACCGACCGCGCCATCGTTACCGAGGCCTACACGGTGATTCCCAAGGGTGTGCTGCGTGACATCGTCACCAGCGTCTTCCCCGAATGGACCAATACCCGTGCGTGGGTGCTCAACCGTCCGGTCGCAGGCGGCGCCACGACTTTCGCCCAGTCCATCGTGGAAGTCGCCCCTGGTGGCCGAGCCACCAAGCCAGAGCCGCAGGCCGAAGTCCAGGGCTTCATCTTCGTGCTCACCGGCCAGCTGACCCTGGTCATCGAAGGCACCGAGCATGTACTTGAAGACGGTGGTTACGCTTATCTGCCGGCAGGCTCAACTTGGTCGGCACGCAACGATGGTACCGAACTGACCAGCTTCCATTGGCTACGCAAGCGCTACGAACCACTGGCCGGCGTGGATGCTCCGGGCCCAGTTGTGGGCAATGAACGCGACGTCGAGCCTGGCCCAATGCCGGGCACCGACGGTAAGTGGCGCACCACCCGCATGCTTGACCCCAATGATGTCGCTTTCGATTTCGGTGTGAACATCGTGACCTTTGAGCCGGGCGCCTCCATCCCGTTCGCTGAAACCCACGTGATGGAGCACGGTTTGTACGTGCTGGAAGGTAAGGGCGTTTACCGTCTGAACGGTGACTGGGTCGAAGTGGAAGCTGGAGACTACATGTCCCTGCGCGCTTTCTGCCCGCAGGCTTGCTACGCCGGCGGCCCGGATAACTTCCGCTACCTGCTCTACAAGGATCAGAATCGACAGGTCGCTTTGTAAGCGGTACCGTCAAGTGCGCTCAAAGGCTGGCACCTGCCCACTACAGGTGGGTGTCAGCCTTTGAAATAATTAACAACAATTACAAGGCGGCAATCCAACAATTACAACGAACCCGCCTGGATCCCCGCAATTACGGGTGTTTTGAAATCTCGGATGCGAGCATTAGTTACAAATCAGCGTTCAGTTAGTTACAGATTCTTCGTCGGCAACCCGCGAACTGAGGATCAACCGACGCTCAAGACGAACGAGGTTTCGCGAGGATGGTTCAGCGATTGCAGGCTGCAACGCAGCACGTAGAACGTCACCGACCTTTTGCTCATCCAGTTCCACTCCAACCGCCACTAGAGCGTCTTCGACAGGATCAGAACCGGGCGTAGCCAGCTGAAGATGCGGTTGCCAGCCGACCATATTGATCAGGTAGCGCTGGACCCCGGTACCGGTCCGAATCTTGACGTGGCCTTTGAGTCGGTAAGCGTCCGCCGGCGGGTTCTCAAGAAGATCCAGCAGTGCTCCCGGATCCGCCGCCTCGGGGCAGGGAACGGTGACAGCGTGAGCATGCGGCGCATGGCTGTGGTCATGTTCGGCCCGTGAGGCAGCGGCCAGCGGAAGCTCATCGGTCGGGTCCTCATTCAGCGCAATATCAAAGACCAGTTCGGGGTCGATGGCCGCATGGCTGGCGGGAACGATACTCACTTGTGGGCTGGCCTGTCGGACTCGTTCACTGATCCGGTTGAAGGTCGCCTCGCGAGCATCTTCCGCGATCATGTCCAGCTTGTTGACTACCACCAGGCTGGCCGCGCCGAATCGGGCAGGGGCCATGGCTGCGGTGTCTACCGTAAGTTCGTGCTGCACCGCGTCGATGACATCGATGATGCCTCCGGGGCGAACCCCGGGCGCGTTGCCATAGCGCAGGAGTCGATCCACATTGATCGGGTCGGCGGCGCCGCTGGCCTCAACGATGATTGCATCTAAGCGGAGCTTTGGCTGGGCCAGTTTTTCCAGCAGCTCATCCAGACCGCCACTGTCGGGCAGGCAGCAGACACAGCCGCCGGCGATGGATTCGGCGGCGTCAATCTGCCCGGTGATCAGGCCGGTATCAACGTTGATCTTGCCAATATCGTTGACGATCACGCCAACACGGGTACCGGGCCTGGTCAATAAGCCGTTGAGTAAACTGGTTTTTCCCGCGCCGAGGTATCCGGTGAGCACAATAACGGGGATCAAGGCCGTATCCTTTTCATCTTGATGAGCAGGGCGTATCTATTCTCCCCGTTACCTTGCGTATTTTCACGTGCAAACACACGCGCCAGTTGCGACTACCAGGTGGGCAGCTGCGGAATTGGTCCGTCGGCTTCGATGTGGCGAGCATTTCCGCGGGCCAACCATTCAACAAAACCCGCACGGTCAGCGCGGATGGTGAGCGACCCATCGCCAATGACCCACTTATCGCCCTCTTCGCTCAGCAGCGTCATCCCCGGGGCATCCTTGACCCGCATGGCTCGAACCGCTGCTTCGACGGCGTTTTCCTGGGAGTCCGGATCGGCTTCCTCGATGCTCCATGCTGTGTCGAGGTCATGGTGGTGGATGACCACCTCTGCGATGTGCAGCGCCACGATGGAGGTGGCCGGGATGATCTTGCCGTGAAGGTCTACTTCTTCAACGGCAAGCTCGCCGGCCAGACGCTCGCACTCTTTCGCGAAGTAAGTGGCCGATTCTTCAAAAGCGGAGAGCAGTTCTTCGCGGGGCAACGCGGCTAGCTGATCGATTTCCGCGTTGCGTGCTTCTTGGGACTCGTAGAGCTTCTGCGGTTCACCGCTGGTCGCCCAGTCAACGAGCTTCACTAAGGTGCGACCATTTGAGGCCAAGTGTGCGATGACATGAGCTCGGCTCCAGCCCGCACACAACGAGTCGGCAGCTAATTCGGCGGAGGACAGAGTCTGTACGGTAGCGGACATCATCGCAGTTTCACGATTAAGCCGGGACAGATCCGAATGCAATCGGGCGGTATTGATCATGCGCTCACCCTACCAACGCATCAGTTTGCTGTGTTAGGGAATCCCCATAGATATCAAAGCGGTCTGGATTGATATCTTCTCAGTCGCATTCGCTGTAGTGAATTTTGACTACCAGCAGGTCGCCTCGGCACAAATGTTGGGCAGGGGCGTGCCATGGCACGTAGCCTTGAAACTAAGCGAAGCAACGATGGGAAAGCGACTGAATGGCTAAGAAAAAGAAGAAGCAGAAGCCCAAGCAGGGGCACCCGGCGCGCTTGCAGGGAGATGTTCTCTCCATGGAGCGGGCAAAGGTTAAGCGTGGATTAGATGCCTTAGCCCCTCAATTTACCCGGTGGCTTGAAGCTCAGCACGGGGATAGCGAGTTGGCGCCCATGGTTTTAGCTGCGGTGGGTGAGACGCTGAGCTACTACGCTGAAGCGATCGAACTACGCGGTGTCACCGATTTTGATCCGCCGCAGCTTTTCACGGTGCTCAATGCGACCATCGATTTTGAAGAAGCAGAAGATCCGGATGACGACTCCGGAGAGCTTCGCGAGCTTGTCTTCACCGCTTGGACCGTCTACTTGGACTTCCTGCGCGAAAACGATCTGTGGACTGGAGACCCGGTGGGTCTCGAATGGCTACTTGAAACGATCAATTCGGATGACCCTTTCAGCGAGCGTAGCGACACGAAGTTGTTGGACGTACCGGAATCCGCTGAAGAAGCCGTGGCTGAAATTGGCCAAATGCAGGTCTTGAAGATGGGCCGAGTGCTCCTAACTTGGGCCACAACCAAGGGGCATGACTACTGGAACGCTGGCCCGGGCCCGAAGTATATTTCCCAGGCCGCTCAGGCAGTACACGAACTATTTTCGAAGGACATTGATACTTCGAGCCGTCAGTATGCTGCTTCTATTGTGCTTTCCGCGCTCGAAACGGCCGGCGCACTGGACACCACAACCGGTGCTGTTCCGGTGCACGGCAAGAATGCTCACGATCTCGTGGCCCCAGAGGACGTTGCCAACTACGAGAGCAAGTACACCTACCTCAAAGCCGTCCTTGATCTACTGCTGGCTCAGCCGGAACAGAGCGAGGGAGAAAGCCTTGAATCTTGGGGTCTGTCCAACCTCTGGTTGCTCAAGGCTATTGATGGCGAGGCCCAGTTGGTTGCTGAAGAACGTAGTGAGACGTTCTCAGAAGCAGGATGGTCCGGGGCTCATCAGCGCATGGCATTATTGCGCTCACTGGGTCTAGCGGAGGAAGGGAGAGCCTACACTATTCCGGGAATTGTTCGGCTAGCGCTGACCGATTTGGACGATGACGCACAGCAACCAACGCAGATAGAAGAATCTACAAGTCACGTAACTGTAGATCCCTTTGAGCTCTCGTTTGACGAGGATGAAGAACCCAAGCGCCTGAAGCGTACCGAGCCATATAAGGGCAAGGTGCTACAACTCAAGCTTGCCCTGCGCGATGTAAAACCACCGATCTGGCGTCGTGTGCTGGTGCCGTCCGACCTGAACCTGGCTGACCTGCACGACATCATCCAGATCAGCTTCGACTGGTCTGACTCGCACCTTCACCAATTCCACGGACCAAACTATAAGGTCAGCTACGGCCCAGAAAATCCGTATATGAAGAGCGACAAGGATGAGTCCACGGTTCTGCTTTCCAAGTTGCTCAAAAACCCCAAGGATCGCCTGAGCTACTCCTACGATTTTGGCGATGATTGGCGGATCGGGATTGTAGTTGAAGACGTTCTCAAATCCGTTGATGGTCAGCTACCGCGGTGTATCGGTGGACGCCGGATGGGCCCACTGGAAGATAGTGGTGGACCGTGGAACTGGAGCGATATGGTTCAAGAGCTCAAGAATGATCAGCCGCTGACCATGATGGAAGACGTGCTAGACGAGGAAGGCGAACCTGTTCCGGGCGAAGACTTTGACCCGGCGGTGTTCAGCATTGAGGAAATCAACGAGAACCTAGATCGGGAGTTCTAACCGCTAACCACTAGCCGCACAGGCTTGCATTGGCCTTGCGGTTAGTGGTTTTCACCTCGGTCTTTTCCGGCTTCTCTAAGCTCTGGTAGTCCTGCCCCAGGCTCAACTGAACTCCATCAATCGCTGCTGTGGTTGGTTTGAGCTTCAGATTTAATGCCTTGGCCAGCGCCTTGGCCGTTTCTTGAGCTTCGTCGGTATCGGCCGCCAGCAAGGTGGAGCTGGCCTTGACGCTGGCAGCGTTACCAACAGAAGTGACCGTAAACCCTTGATCCTTGACCTTGGTTGAGTACTGGGCCGCAAGACCCGGCACCTGCGCGGCATTAAAGATTTGCACCGGAGCATCGTGCGTCGTACTGCTCTTCCCATCGGAAACTACCGGGGTATCTTCGCGCAGACCAGCAAAAAGAGTTGCGGCATCGGCCGAGGGAACAACACGATTCTTGTTCTGCGGGGCAGGCTGCCACGGCATGGTCATGAAGGTAATTTCATCCGATGGCACAGCCTGAACGCGAGCAGCTAGGGCGGTCAAATTGCCCAGCGAACTCAGACCGGTATCCACGGTCAACGACTTGGTCGCCGCATCCAAGAAGGAATACAACCGATCGGGGCGGGCCAGCGTCTCTTTGCTTGTAGCTTGCTGCACGATCGCGGACATCACCATCTGCTGGTGGCCCAGTCGGGCAATGTCACTACCGTCGCCCACCGCGTGACGTGTTCGAGCCAGTGCTAGTGCGTCAGTCCCATTCACGGTTTGCTGACCGGCTGGCAGATCAAGGTTGGCTTTGGAATCTTTCATCGCAGCCGGCAGGCAAACGTTCACACCGCCCAGAGCATCAACGATGGACATGAAGCCTTCGAAGTTAACCTCAACAAAGTGATCCAGGTGCACGCCGGTCAACGACTCCACCGCGCTGACCGAACACGCGGGACCATAATTCAGCGCAGAGTTCATCATGGCCACGCCTCCGGCAAAAGTACCCGAACCAGTGTCTTCGCAGGCCGGCATGTCAACCAAGGTATCTCGCGGGATCTGCACGGCATCAATGCGCTTGTTTTCGGCAGCAATGTGGACGAGCACCATTGAGTCACTTCGTGCCCCGGACCCCTTGCCGAAAGCTTTGGAGTCGATGTCTCGGGTATCGGAGCCCAAGAGCAGAATGTTCATGCCATGACTGGAATCGGGGGCGGTAACTTCACCGCTGCCACGCATGGCGGCGGTGGAGATATTGCCCTGCAGTTTGAACCACAAGCCACCGGCGGCCACGACGAGCGCTACGATCAGGGCGGCGATGATCATCAGGGTAATGCGCCCACGGCGAGGGCGGATTCGATACACGGTCATCGTCAATTCTCCTGGGCGCACTGATTTGAACTCTGAACAAGACTAAATTCCAGATCACCACATCAGCAATGCTGTGCACCAATACGGTGGGCCCGGTAACCCATACGTTTAGGCTATGTTTTCGTGCGAAGACCACGTGTCGCTTGAGGCGAGAGCCGGCCCGATGCGATGGCTCACAAAAAACGCAAGAACTCGGTGAGCGCAGGATTTTGGAAAGCACCACGTCGGTAGATGACTCCGATGTCGCGTGCAGTGCCTGCAGGCAGGGGGAGTTGTCGCCCGCTATAGACTTCGGCGGCTTTTGCCATGATGGTGGGAACCATGGTGATTGCTCCGGTCGAGATGGCCAAGGGGACCAATGCATCGCGCTGGGTGGTCGTGATAATTCGAGGCGGCGTGGCCCCTAGCCGACGGTAAACCTCGTCGGTGATCTTCCGAATGGACGTTCCCTGAGGCAAACTGAGCAGGGTCAGCTTGTTCAATAAATCAACATCAACACGTGAGTCGGATGCCAAGTCAGCAGAGACAATCGCGGTGAATTCCTGCTCTTGGACCAGTTGGGTCTGTAAATCTGCCGGCACACTATGGCTGACTCCCAGAGCCAGGTCCGCTCTACCCAACCGGACTGCTTCAACAAGGTGCTCATGGTCTTCGACGCTGAGGATTTCAAGGTGGATTTCGGGATGTGCCTGATGAAATGGGCCAATAAATTCTGGAAGAACGCTGCCGATGAGCGACGGTAGTCCGGCCACGCGAAGTGAGCCGGTCTTCAGCTGCCGAGTCGTAGCGCCCAGCGCATTTATGGAGGAGAGATCATCAAGGATGCGTCGACCTGCGGGAACTATGCTTCGTCCTGCGTCGGTCAGCTGCATATTTCGCCCCACCGCGCGGAACATGGGGACGCCCAGGGTCTGTTCTAGCGACTGTATTCTGCGTGAAAGCGAGGGTTGGGAGATGCCGAGAATATCGGCCGCTGCGGTAAATGATCCGTAGTCAACCACTGCGATAACAGCTGAAATCTGAGCGATCGAGATAGCGCTGATATCCAGATTTTTGGTCATGGATTCAACGCTAGCATGTGCACAGAAGCGGCTTGAGGCTATAAACACAGTGGAGGGCCACACTCGATGAGTGCGGCCCTCCACGTGGAAAAGGTTCTGAGTATGCTTAGCTCTCGTTACCGTCGATCGCCGCACCGGACGGCGTTGCGCCACCCTCGTCACTCCAGTCTTGGCCGACTTGGTCATTGAGCGCAGGGTCGGAAACGGTATCTGGCACTTCGGCTTCGTCCTTGTTCAGGAATGCATCCGGATTATTTGCAGTCATAATTCCATCCCTTTCGTTGGCTGTTCTGCCAACCTAACAAGAAATCGCGGGTGAATGCATCCTCAAGGATGCTGCTTTCAGGGTTTCTTGAGCAAGCCGTCAGTTCTTATTGCTGCCAGGCACAGTGGATTCGCGAATGACAAGTTTTGGTGTGAAAACGAACTGCTCTCGAACCGCATCTTCGCCTGCCTCGGCTTCACGCAGTAGCACGTCCACCGCGGTGCGACCGATCTCTTCGGCCGGCTGGCGAATCGTTGTCAGCGGTACAACTGCTGATTCGGCGAAGTCAATATTGTCGTACCCCACAAGGGCAATATCCTTAGGGACCAATAAGTCTCCGGACATGACCAGAGCCTGCAGAATACCCAAAGCCAGCAGGTCATTTGCGGCAAAAATACCGTCCGGGCGCTCGGCTGCATCCATAGCCAAGATTTGCTCGCCCACCCTCCGGCCTTCCATCACGGTCAATTGTTTGGTCATCATGTGTTGCAGGACGGCATCGACGGTACCTGCAATCACTGATTGTGCACCTTCCAAGCGATGCTGGACCTGTTCGATGCTTTGCGGCCCACCGACAAACGCAATGTTCTTACGGCCTAAATCCACCAGATGCTGGACCGCGATCCGCCCACCTTCGACGTCATCAACGGATACGGAGGAGAAGCTACGATCCGCGCTTCCGCGATCGACGAGGACTACCGGGGTGCCGGCCTCGCGGATTTTCCAAAGTCTAGAAAGGTCATTGTGAAGCGGGGAAATGAGTACCCCTGCAACACGCTGCTCATCAAAGAGGTCTAGCAATTGCTCTTCGGTGGTCAGCGAATCATCGCTGGATCCCATTAGAACCGTGTAGCCATTTTCTAATGCGCGATGTTGAGCGCCCTGGGTGACATCCATAAAGAAGGGGTTGCGGGAATCCAGAACCATCAGCCCGAAGTGTCGACTGTGTCCTGCGCGTAATTGTCGGGCAGCGTCGTTGCGGACAAAGCCGATCTTTTCGATGGCTGCGGTCACCTTGGTGACGGTGCGTTCGGAAACTACCTCTGGGCGGTTGAGCACATTGGACACGGTGCCAACGGAAACTCCTGCTTCGGCGGCGACTTCTTTAACGCTGGCAGCCACGGAGGTTTCCTGTTCTTTGAGAGGGAGCTTGCCTTGCGAGTATATCCCGGGTGACAGCGGCAGGCTCAAATACAAGTAGAAATTGAAAGGTTTCAACAAATTTCACGAATGAAGGTGAGAGCGGCTTGATCTTAGAGAGTGAAGTGGCTTACACTCAGTAAACGACATGATTGAAACGATTCATTTTTAGTAAAAATGCGTCACAGCAACACCACGAACACCGACGTTTGACGCAGAAGGGAAGGCCCGTGCGAGTTTGCTTCCAGCTACAAGTGCACCCCGAGCTGATGGATCAATACATCCAACGCCACCAAAAGGTCTGGCCAGAAATGCTCCAAGCCATCAAGGACGCCGGGCGCCGAAACTACTCACTGTTTCTTCGTGGCGACGGATTGCTAATTGGCTACTACGAAACCGATGACGATCAGGCAGCGCAAGCCGCCCTCGACGCGGACCCGCGAACTGCGCGATGGGAAGAACAGATGTCAGGATTCTTCCTCAGTCTTCAAGGCCGTCCCGACCAACAAGCGGCGCGACTAACTGAAGTGTTCAACCTCGAAGACCAGCTGACAAAACTGCCAGCAACGACAAAGTAACTGAACGTACCAACAACAGAAATGGAGTGTTCTGTGAGCGCAAAGCTGAGCTCCGAGAACCTGCAAACCCTCAACCGGCTAGCTATTGAAGTCCCTTCTTGGGCCTACGGCAACTCCGGCACCCGCTTTAAGGTGTACTCCACCGCAGGCACCCCGCGAGACCCCTTCGAAAAGATCGCCGATGCCGCCGAGGTCAACCGACTCACCGGTCTTGCGCCCTCGGTGGCCTTGCACATTCCCTGGGACAAAGTTGATGACTTCGCCTCGCTACGTACTCACGCCGAAAACCTTGGCGTGAAGCTAGGAACCGTCAACTCAAATACTTTCCAGGACGATGACTACAAGTTCGGCGCGCTGACGCATGAGGATCCGAAGATCCGCCGTAAGGCCATCGATCACCATCTTGAATGTGTAGATGTCATGGATGCTACCGGTAGCCAGGACCTGAAGATCTGGTTGGCTGAAGGATCTAACTATCCAGGGCAGGCTGACATGCGTGGACGCCAGGACCGCCTGGCCGATTCGCTGGCAGAAATCTATGCTCGACTCACCGGTGAACAGCGCTTGGTCTTGGAGTACAAGTTCTTTGAGCCAGCTTTCTACCACACCGATGTTCCGGACTGGGGCACCTCCTACGCGCAGGTCGCGGCCTTGGGAGAGCGTGCAATGGTCTGTCTAGATACCGGCCACCACGCACCAGGAACCAACATCGAGTTCATCGTGATGCAGCTGTTGCGACTAGGCAAGCTCGGATCCTTCGACTTCAACTCCCGCTTCTACGCGGACGACGATCTGATCGTTGGATCCGCGGATCCGTATCAGCTCTTCCGCATCATGGCCGAGGTGATTCGCGGCGGCGGACTGGAAGAGGCGAGCACCATCTCCTTCATGCTCGATCAGTGCCACAACGTAGAAAACAAGATTCAGGGCCAGATCCGCAGCGTGCTCAACGTTCAAGAGATGACCGCCCGTGCCCTGCTGATTGACCGTGTCGCATTGACCGAGGCGCAAATTTCCGGTGACGTACTCGCGGCCAACGAAATTTTCATGAACGCTTTTTACACCGACATTCGTTCGGACCTCGAAGCATGGCGCGCCGAACGTGGCCTGCCAGCAGACCCGATGGGCGCCTTCCGCGCGTCGGACTACCAGAGCCGAATTGAATCCGAACGCGTCGGCGGCGTTCAAGCAAGCTGGGGAGCATAAAAATGGGAGCCGTAGCAATGAAGCGCGGAATCTCCGGTTGGAAAGCAACCATCGCTGTAGCGATGAGCAACTACATCGAAGCCGGAGCAATTATCGCCCTGGCCACCAGCCTGAGCCTGTGGCAAAACGCCTTCGGGTTTGAAGACTCGCTGGTTGGCGTGATCGCGGCAGTTTCTGCCAACGCTTTCGGCGCCGCTTTGGGCGCGATGATTGGCGGGCCGCTCTGTGACCGGCTGGGACGAAAGTTCATCTACACCTATGACCTGATGGTCTTCATGCTCGGCGCCCTGCTGATCACTTTCGCTGCCAATACCGCACTGTTGGTGATCGGCGTAGTGCTCATGGGCATTGCCGTCGGTGCTGGTGTGCCAGCGTCGTGGACCTACATTGCTGAGGAGGCGCCGCAAGAATCACGTGCCGCCCACGTAGGCACGGCGCAGTTGGCGTGGTCCTTTGGCCCCGCCGTCGGTTTTGCCCTGGCCATCATGGTTGAGCCGATGGGCGTGGCTGGATCGCGCCTGATCTTCTTCCACCTATTTATTGTTGCCGCCGTGACCTGGTGGGTCCGTCGCGGCCTACCTGAATCCACCCGGTGGAAAGAACAACGCGCGCAGGAGCTAGCCAATGGCACCAAGGTGTCCTTCTTCTCCGGCATTCGAGGGCTATTGGCCGAACGCAAAAACTGGTCGGCCCTGCTCTTCTTGATTGGTGTCTACGGCCTATGGAATACCGTGGCCGGTCAAGCTGGCATCTTCCAGCCCCGTGTTTATGAGGCAGCTGGCGTTGAATCTGCCACCCAGCAAAACCTCTTGCAGGTCCTGGTGTGGGTACTGACCGCGGCCGCCACCTACTTCGGTTTCATGAAATATGGCGATCGTGTCTCTCGTCGCTGGCTGTACTTCACCGGCGCACTGCTGGGAATTATCGCCTGGGCCGTGCTGATTTTCGTTCCACCCGGCGCGTTCTCGCTACTGTTCTACGCCGTAGCCTGGGGTATCTCGGCAGGTATCGGCGCGCAGGCCTTCTACGGGCTGTGGACCGCGGAGCTGTTCGCCACTAAATATCGCGCGAGTGCCCAGGGAGTACTGTTCATGCTCGCTCGCGTCATGGTCGGCCTACTTTCGCTGGTCTTCCCGGTACTGCTGACCAGCATCGGGCTAGAAAAGCTTGGCCTATTAATCCTCGGACTGCTTGCCGCCGCTCTGCTGATCGGCACCATCTGGGCACCAGAAACTCGAGGCAAGTCCCTCGAAGAAATCGAAGTTGCCCGTTACGGCAAACTCGTCGCGCCCAACAAGGTTGACGCCTAAGTATTGCCCACCCTGAAGAGAACCACTGAGAGAATCATGACTCAAAGCATCGTAACCCCGAGCACCAGCACCGCCACCGAACTCATTGCGCGGTCAAACCGCCTAGGCCAAGACAAGAAAAACACCAACTACGCCGGCGGAAATACCTCGGCCAAGGGCAACGCAATCGACCCGGTCACCGGCGAAAACATCGAGCTACTTTGGGTCAAAGGGTCCGGAGGTGACCTGGGTACCTTGAGCGAAAAGGGACTGTCCACGCTGCGTCTTGACCGCATGCGCGCACTGGTTGATGTATACCCCGGGGTAGAACGGGAAGATGAAATGGTGGCCGCCTTCGACTATTGCCTGCACGGCAAGGGCGGGGCAGCCCCATCGATCGACACCGCCATGCACGGCCTGGTCAACGCCAACCACGTTGATCACCTGCACCCAGACTCTGGAATTGCTATCGCCACCGCCAAGGATGGTCGCGAACTCACCGCCAAAATCTTTGGCGACAAGGTGGCGTGGGTGGATTGGCGCCGTCCCGGTTTCCAGCTCGGTCTAGATATCGCACGAATCAAGGAAGAGAACCCGCAAGCGGTGGGTTGTATTCTCGGCGGACACGGCATTACCGCCTGGGGTGAAACCAGCGAAGAGTCCGAAGCTAACTCGCTGTGGATCATTGACAGGGCGGCCTCCTACATCAAGGATCATGGAGCGTCCGAGCCTTTCGGTGCAGTGGTAGCGGGTTTTGAAGCCCTGCCTGAATCTGAGCGTCGCTCACGTGCGGCCGCTTTGGCCCCCACGATCCGTGGGCTAGCCAGTACCGACAAGCCAATGGTCGGCCACTTTAGTGACGATGGGCGGGTGTTGGACTTCCTCTCACGCGAAAAGCTGGCTCCGCTGGCTGCCCTAGGCACCAGCTGCCCGGATCACTTCTTGCGTACCAAGGTCAAGCCTCTGGTCCTGGATCTGCCAGCGTCGGCTAGCGTTGAAGAGCAAATTGCACGTTTGCAAGAACTGCACGTCGAATACCGTGCTGCCTACCAGCGTTACTATGAGACCCACAAGAACGAGAACTCCCCGGCCATGCGCGGGGCTGACCCGCTGATCGTTCTAATTCCTGGCGTGGGCATGTTCTCCTATGGTGCGAACAAGCAGACCGCACGCGTGGCAGGCGAGTTCTACCTGAACGCCATCAACGTGATGTGGGGGGCCGAAGCGCTCTCTACCTACACCCCGATTTCCGATGAGGAGAAGTTCCGAATCGAGTATTGGGCCTTGGAAGAAGCCAAGCTGCAGCGTATGCCTAAGCCTAAGAGCCATGCCGGACGCATCGCACTGGTTACCGGTGCTGCCTCGGGCATCGGCAAGGCGGTGGCCAAGCGACTGGCAGCCGAAGGCGCTTGCGTGGTGATCGCCGATCTGGATTTGGCCAAGGCGCAGGACGCCGCAGCCGAATTGGGCGATACGGATGTTGCCGTGGGTGTGGCAGCCAACGTGGCCGATGCCAACGCCGTGCAGGCCGCTATCGATGAAGCAGTGCTCGCCTTCGGTGGTTTGGACTTGATCGTGAACAATGCCGGACTTTCACTGTCAAAGTCGCTGCTGGATACTACCGAAGCCGACTGGGACTTGCAGCATGATGTGATGGCCAAGGGCTCGTTCCTGGTGTCCAAGGCAGCTGCCAAGGTGCTGATCGAACAGAAGCTGGGCGGGGATATCATCTACATTTCCTCCAAGAACTCCGTCTTTGCTGGCCCGAACAACATCGCTTACTCGGCGACCAAGGCTGACCAGGCTCACCAAGTCCGTCTGCTGGCAGTGGAACTTGGCGAACATGGCGTGCGCGTGAACGGCATCAACCCCGACGGAGTGGTCCGTGGTTCGGGGATCTTCGCCTCCGGCTGGGGCGCCAACCGCGCGGCCACCTACGGAGTGGACGAAGAAGATTTGGGCCAGTTCTACGCCAACCGCACCATCCTCAAGCGCGAGGTGGTGCCGGAGAACGTGGCCGATGCAGTCTATGTGCTGACCGGACCCGAGCTAACCCGCACCACCGGACTGCACATCCCGGTGGACTCCGGGGTAGCTGCAGCGTTCCTGCGATGATGAACAAGATTACTCACGCGCCGGTGGCGGCCATTGATCTGGGCGCCACCAGCGGCCGAGTCATGATTGGCGAACTGGTGGACGGCAAGGTCCAACTCACCCTCGTCCACCGCTTCGCCAACGGCCCGGTTTCGCTGACAAAGTTTGAGGCCGACGCCTGCGCAGAAGAATTGGCCTGGGGGATCGATGAGCTGTGGTCGCAGATCCGGCTGGGTCTGGCCAAAGCTTTTGAGCTTCGCCCGGATATCGCGAGCATTGGAGTTGACTCGTGGGCGGTGGACTATGCGCTACAAAAAGACGGGCAACGTCTGGGGCAGGTTCGCCACTACCGCGATCCGCGCAATGAACTTGCCGTGCCGCAGTTGGAAACCAAGTTTTCTCGCGCCGAACTCTTTGATCGTAACGGTCTGCAGTTTCTGCCGTTTAATACCGTCTATCAGTTGCAAGCTGAGCAGCGCGATGACCGATTGGAAGCCGCCGACGCGCTGTTGTTGGTTCCTGATTACATCAACTGGTTGCTGACCGGTCAGGCGCGTTGCGAATGGACCAATGCTTCCACTACCGGGCTGCTCAACCAGCGAACCGGTACCTGGGATGAAGAACTGGTTCACCACCTCGGCGTTTCTGGCAAACTTGCCCCATTGGTGCAACCGGGGGAAGCTATCGGATCTTTGCTGCCTGGATTGGCCCGCGAATTTGGGGCCCCGGCATCGGTGCAGGTGGTGGCGGTTGCCTCGCATGACACCGCTAGCGCGGTGGCAGCAACACCACTGACCGGCGAGAAGTCTGCCTATATTTCCTGTGGCACCTGGGGGTTGGTGGGGGTTGAATTGCCTGAACCAGTGCTCACCACCGAAGCCCAAATAGAGGGTTTCACCAATGAGCTGGGTTTGGATGGGGCGGTGCGGTTCCTGAAGAACATCACCGGAACCTTCTTGCTCAGTGAATCGGTGAGCTACTGGAATCAGCAGGCTGGCCTGGACGCGCAGGGTGAAGTTCAACTGACTGATCTGCTGGAGCAAGCAGCGAGTTTGCCCGTTCCCCAGATCTTGATCGATCCACAAAACGAGCAGTTCCTTGCTCCGGGGAAGATGCCTGAACGAATTAGCGCAGCGATCCTTCAGGCGGGCGGGACAGCGCCAGAGACTCGTGCCGAGCTAATCCGTGTGGTGATCGAATCGCTGGCCTCAAGCTTTGCTACTCAAGCGCATCGGGCAGCACGTTTTGGTGGATTTGAACTAGCCGACATCCATATCGTCGGCGGCGGCTCACAAGGTGAACTGCTGTGTCAGCGCACCGCTGACCTGGCAGGAGTTCCGGTAGTCGCCGGCCCGGTTGAGTGCACAGCCTTGGGCAATGTGCTGGTACAGCTGCGGGCGGTATCTCAGGGGGCTGCCACCAGTGAAGACTTGCGTGCGATCGTGCGCAAGTCTGTAGATTTACGCGACTATCAACCAAATAGCGCGCTCAAGCTGGCCTAGATCCGTGTGGGAGACTAAGCCATCAGTGATCCTCCAGCTGCGCAGGCTGGGGGATCACTCTATTTCAGGCTAACCCTTACGCTGAACGAACACTACAGAATCGTCCATCACTGCGGGTTCTCCATTGGGAGCCGTGATGCTGCGTTCACGAGTCTGGGCAGTAAGGATGTTCCATTCCGCAGGATCTAACGCCAATGCCTCGAGTTCTTGCTCGGGGCTCGGGAAGATCGGAAGCTCATGTTCTGGGATCTGCGCGAAGGACGGCAAAGAGGCGTGGGACAGAGCCAGAAGATGCCCGCCAGATGCCACTAAGCTGGCCGCTTTGCGTAGGAATTCGGCGCGCGGGAACTCGAAAGGTGCTTGGAAGAAGCTCAAGGTCACCAGATCAAAAAGCTGTTCTGGGTTCCAATCCTTGAGGTCCGAAGCGATGAACTGCGTCTGTCTTTCATCCAGGCCATGCTTCGCAGCATCTTCCTTGGCGCGAGCTACCGCGGTCGTGGAGATATCTAAACCCGTAGCTTTCCAACCGCGTGATGCCAGCCAGAGCACGTCACCACCTTCACCACAACCAATATCCAGGGATGTCCCCGGGGTTAGCGGCGCCACCAAATTCTCGATGACCTGGTTGACCTTGCCGGACCATACTCGCTGTGACTGACCGTAGTGGTTTTCCCAGTAGGCGGCGCCTTGAAGCTCTTGTGTCTGATGATGATGGCTCATGAATCGAGAATATCGAGCCACCGAAGGTATACGCGAGCAGATTTGCGCCAGAGGCAAGAATCCCCGAAGCTATCGAGAGCTGACCTTTCCGAGGGCTCCGGCAATGGATGAGAGAACCATCGGCCTACAAGCAATCCACGCACCGGCGATGACCAGTAACGACAGGGCAAAGTAGAGCAGCCCCACCCAGTTCCCGGCGTATTGTGTCGGATCGGTCGAACCTTGGGCTGCGTACATATGGTTTAGGTTGCGCAACGCCCCGGTGGAGAACACCAAGACCACGTGAATAACGATGAATAGTACAAAGTAGAGCATCGTGGGGAAGTGCAATGCGCGTGCTACCTCGATTGGGTATCGCTTGCTCATGGCGGGGCTCTTGGGCCAGTAAGCGCTGAGCCGGAAACCGGTAATCGCGGCCAATGGGGCAGCAATGAACACGGTCACGAAGTACGCGATTTGCTGTAACGAGTTGTAGTTAACCCAGCCGTTCTCGGTCGGCCAATCAAGGGTCAGATATTGCAGGGCCGCAGAGATCGCGTTCGGGAAAACCTCCCACGATGTCGGGATGATCCGCATCCAATGTCCCGTCGCGAACAGCAAAATGATGAACACCAGCCCGTTGATGATCCACAACAGATCCAAGGCCTGGTGCAACCACAAGTTGATGCTGACCTTCGGGCTGCGCTTGGATGTCCAATAGGCAGGCGGCTTCTTCTGGTGCCGCACGAGCATTCCGGAACGAATGATGAGCACCATCAGGAAGAAGTTGAAGAAGTGATTCCACGCCAGCCACGCAGGAACGCCAAGCGGAGCTGACTTAGGCAGGTGGTATTCGCCCGGGTAGCGCTGAAGGAAGGACTGAACCGCATCGATGCCCGCGATGCCACGGGCAACAAGAACCACTGCGGTGGCCATACCCAGCGCGCAGAACGCGCCGAGAATTCCGGCAAGCACCCACTGCTTAGTGGTCAGCGGACCGTGACGCTTCGGTTCTTCTTTGGCTGTCGGCGCTGGCGCTGATTTTTGTTCTGGCGCTGGCGTCGGAGCAATCTCAGGTGCAGGTGCCGCCGTCTGAACCGACTCGACCTGTGAAACTGGCGTGGTTTCAATTGGTTTCTGTGCCGGAGGATTATCAGCAACAGCAGGTGCAGCCACAAAACTACTTGGCGGCCAAGCTTCACCGCCAACCTCTCGTGGCAATCCTTGCCGAACCGAGGGGCTGTTGCCACTGGTGGCAGCCGGAACAGCATGTTCGACAGGGGCTTCAACTTCTGCTGGATCCGGGTCCGGAACCGAAGTATGTGTAACAACCTGATTAGTAGGTGCCGATGTCACCGCGGTGTCCGAGGGCGGCCAAGGATCGCCACCAACCACACGAGGTAGACCCTGACGAACGGGTCGCCCAGTTGCGGCGGGTGCTGTCACAACGGCTGCCGGCGCGGTAGCAATAGGCTCCACCACAACCTTGGCCTCAGGTTCGACTGATTCGTGAACAGCCGGCTCGACAACTTCTGCCATGGTATCTCTCGGCGGCCAAGGTTCCCCGCCGACAATGCGTGGCAAACCTTGGCGAATTCTCTGGGGTGTTGAGCTCATGATCAGTGCGCCTTGCGTTCTTCCAACGCGGTGATCAGCTGCGGGACAACTTTAAAGACATCGCCCACGATGCCAAAGTCTGCGATCTCAAAGATCGGCGCATCGCTGTCCTTATTGATCGCCACGATGGTTTTCGCGGTCTGCATTCCGGCCTTGTGCTGGATGGCGCCGGAGATGCCCAGCGCCACATAAAGTTGCGGTGAAACAGCAACACCGGTTTGACCCACCTGCGCGGCGTGCTTAATGTAGCCGGCATCTACCGCTGCTCGTGAGGCGCCGACACCGGCGCCCAGCGCATCGGCCAGCTGGTACACCAGCTCAAACTGTTCGGTGCTACCCAGGCCGCGACCCCCGGAGACAACGCGACTGGCCGTGCGTAGCTCTGGGCGAGAAGAATCGGTGCTGGCCTGCTGTATCTCGCCGAGTTCGACCTCGGGTGTGGTGCTTGGTGGAACATCTAAGGCTGTCGTTGACGCTTCTTGCGCCTGCGCGCGAGCTTCAACGCTGCCCACCCGAAGGGTGATCACCGCAGCACCAAAGGTCGGAGCGCTCGCCGTCGAATAGGCGCCACCATAAATGGAATGGCTAGCGGTAATACCCTGTTCATCGCGCGCCACGCCCAGTGCATCCACGCTGAGTGCCAGCTTGTTGCGCACAGCAAAGCGGGCCGCCACTTCGCGCGAGGTGAGGGTGTGGCCACAAAGCACGGCCTGAGGCTGGACCAACGTGTAGGCGCTGCTCAGCGCATCGGCCAGCGACGCAGTAAGGATCGGTGAGTCAACCTGAGCGGTGAGTACCACGGCGGCACCAGCGGCGATCGCTTGCTGGGCAAAATCCCCTAGGTTCTGCTCCGGCCCGGTCACCAGCGCGATCGGAGTACCAACGGCGGCCGCGGCACCCAGTAGTTCGGCAGAATTTTTGGCCAACTGAAAATCGGGGGTGGTCTCAAGGAAAACCAGGATGGCATCGGGGGCAAAAGTAGTCATGGTTTTTCTCCGCTCACACCAGGTTGTTCTTGCTCAAATATTCGACCAATTCTTTCGCGGCTTGCCCATCGTCGTTAATGATGGTGCCGGACTGACGTGCCGGTCGCTGATCCACAGATAGCATGATGGACCTAGCGGTATCGGCCGGAAGGGGATCAACGCCAAGATCGGCCAGTGACACTACCTCGATCGGCTTCTTTTTCGCAGCCATAATGCCCTTGAAGTTGGGGAATCGGGCGTCGGGCAAAGCTTCGGTAATTGAAGCGATTGCCGGAAGTGCGGTGCGTACCTGTGCTGTAGCGCCGGAAAGCTCGCGGGTTCCGCTGATCTGTGAGTCGCTAATCTCTACCGAAGACAGTGAGGTGGCCGCCGGCAAATTTAACAGTTCGGCGAGCATCACCGGCAGCATTCCGGCCGAACCGTCCGTGGACATGTTGCCGGTGAGGATCAGGTCGTAGTTTTCGCGGCGTAGCGCGGCAGCCAATACTTCGGCGGTGAGCAAAAGGTCAGCGCCCAATAGTTGCTCGTCGCTGATTTGTACCGCCGAAGTTGCTCCCATGGCCAGGGCTTTTCGAACGGTGGCTTGGATAGATTCTGGGCCCATGCTCAGCACGGTGATCTGCGTGTCAGCATCCTTGTCCAGTACCTTCAGGGCCACCTCAACGGTGCGCTCGCCGATTTCATCAAGCACTGCGTCCGAAGCAGATCGATCAGCCAAAGCCGTGTCCAGGTTCAATGCTCGGTCCGCCCCGGTGTCCGGAACTTCCTTGATCAAAACGGCGATCTTCATTCGGTTTCTCCCCTGTAACGAAAATACTAGTAACGCAAATACTAGGACATCCAAGTTTCTCTGCTGACCATCATCTCCGATGATTTTCCCAACGTCAATGGTTGCCCAGCCGTTACCGCAAATCCACGGTGCACCGTAGGCTTGAGTTAGATATCAGCATTGCTTAATCGAAGGAACGTTCATGGCTAGCAAAAAGCGTCCAGGCAAGAAAAACTCCGGCGCAGGAAACCCTGCCAAGTCCGCACCTCGTGGGCGCAGCGTTTACCTCATTCAGGTGGAGGCGTACCTAGAGTCCCTGCGCGAGCAATACACCGGGTGGGTGGCCGCCACGGTCCCTGCTTTTTCCCCGGAGGATGCAGCAGCGGCTGCCTCCATCCAGCTGAATGTCGTCGGCGCCGTGGGTGGCGCATATGCGCAGCGTGCCAGCAGTTCCAACCTCCACAACATCGACATCGACCTCTTTGGCGAGACCTTGGCCGAGTACCTGGTGGGGCTTGACGACTCGGTGGCGCCAGAGCCAATCTTTGCTTCCTGGCTGGACTACCTCAGCTTCCTTGAGGAGAACAAGCTCTGGGAAGGTGAGAGCGAAAACTTCGACGCACTGCGCGAAATGCTTGAAGATACCCTCGAAGGTTTCGCCGAGTCCGACGCTGAACTGTGCGAACTTTTGCGCGGCACCAAGCTCTTTGAGCAGGTCAAAGCCTTCGCTCTGGCCCTAGGTGATGGTGTTGACATGACCGATTTAAGCGAAGAATCTAACGATGCACGAGCCCGAGTGCAGCGCGCGGTCGGCATCGACCCAGAAACTTTCGACAACGATGCCCCGGCCCCGCTGGCGTTCACCTACGTGTGGGGTGCGGCCCAGATGTGCGTGGTGGAGCAAGACGGTCCGATCATGAAGCTGGACGAAGAATCCTACGACCTCTTGGTAGATGGCACGGAAGCCGACAGCGCTCAGCTGCTCTTCGAAATGGCTGTCGGCGCGGTCCAGGCACACCTGAACCCAGCCTATGACGTGACCCTGCGCGATGAAGCGCACTACTTGGTGCTGCGCAACCTATTGGTCACTGCGTCCACCGGCCGCGAAGGTGACCTTGAGGGTCTGCGCCGCAACGTTGGCCCGAAGATCTACGACGCGGTACTTCCAGAAGCACAGGCCGCCATGGACTCACTAGTCAACTACGACCTGCTGGCCAAGGATGGCGATACCTACAGCATCGACGAGCGTCTGGTCCCGGTCATTTCCGCAGGCATCACCGAGGTTGAGGCCTTCTTCGAAGAGGCCGAATAAGCTATTAACCGATACCCGCACCTCACGTAGTTGCGGGTATCATCCGATGTAGAGTCCCGTTTTCTATTATGAGATGGATGGCTGGTTAGGACGATGGCAAGGTCCCTATACACGAGGTGGTTACCTGCAGCCAGCGGAATTCTTTTCGCCGGGTTGCTGTTCATTGCTGATCCGCTCCTAGGTGCGGCCCCCTGGTGGATCATGCCGGACCTCTGGATACCACTGGTCTTCCCCTTGCTCCCATGGCTCGCGATCGCCAGCGTAATGGCGTGGCTGGGTCAGGCTGCTGAACGTTGGCTACACGCAGTACTTTTTAGCTTCATTTCCCTCGCGGCAGGTCTCATTCCTGGTCTGTTCTGGGCCTTGCTACTGTTTGACGCCTTCCCAAATTCAGCCAGCGGGCAATTGCCTCTAAAGGTCTCGCTCTTCTCCTGCGCAGCGGCACTACTTCTCGGACTATGTATCGCGGGGTCCGCTATTTTGCGCAGGAATGGCCGAGCTTTGGCGCGATAATCTAGGGCAGATTCTGAAATCTGCATTAAGGGAGGCTGGACCAGTTGCCTGTGTTCGCAGGGCTGATTCGCATCCTATTCCTTACCGAAAACTATCTTTTGGCTCTTCAAAGTTAGCTCAATCGTCCGCCTAGCCCGCACTCTGATCGGTGCGGGTCATGGCGATCGTTATCAGTTTGCGCAACACTTCAAGATCAATGTCCTCGAGTTTGCGTACGTATACACACCCCATGCCTTCGGTGTACTTGCCCAACTCCGGCAGTAGTTCTGCACCCTCGGGCAGATCCTTAAGTCCGTAAATCGATAGCTGCGCCTTGCGCGGGGAGAACCCGGTTTTTGGCCAAATGCCTGTGTTTTTCGGGTTGGACGGGGAAACGTAGGTGTAGGTTCCGTAGCCGACGATGCTCGGGCCCCACATCACCGGCTTCTCACCGGTGACCTCGCTGAAAAGTCGCTCCAGTTCCTCACCATCGGTCCGACGCTTAGCCGGGGTGGCGGCGGCGATGAACTCATGTACGTCAGCGTCAGTGGGAAGGGTCTTCTGAGATGTCGCCAAGTGTCTGCTCCTGCGGTGTGGTTGTTTCGTCTGCCTGGAAAATGCTTGAAAGCTTGCGATACTGCTTGGTGCTCATGGCCAAGAAGGCCACCAAGATCATAATCAACCCTCCGACAAGGAAGATCAAGGCAATGCCGCGCCCCTGGCCGGAACCGAGCAACCACCCGAACTGCGCGTCGCCCTGATCGCTGCGCATGAAAGGAATGATCCAATACTGGGCAATGGGCGCAATCAAGAACGCGGTAATCGGCGCGGCCGCAGCTTCCATCATTTGCGCAAAACCAAAAACGCGTCCCTGCCTTCGGAAGGTGACCACTTTCTGTATCACCGTTTGCTCGGAGGCCTCGACCGCCGGGATCAACATCATGTACAACCAGATCCCCACAATGTAGAGCCACGTCCATTCGCGGATGGTGAAAATCGCTCCGAGCAATCCCATGGACGCCACCAGCCAGAGCATGGTCCGGATCGGGTTCTTGCCCAACCCGAACTTGGCGATGAGCAAACCGCCAACGATGAACCCGGTCGAGGCCAAACCGAAGCTGAGCCCCCACGCCTGCACCGACATGATGGTCAGCCCGTAAGGATCCATTAACGCCATGTAGGTTCCGCCGATGAAGTTGTTAAACATCGAAAAAATGATCAGCGCAAACAGTCCGGGAATCGCCATCACCGTGGTGAATCCGAGACGCAAATCGCTGGTCTTGGTTCGGCCTTCTTCTTTTTCTGGTTCTTCTTCCGGTATGGAGATTCCCAATAAGTGCAGCATCGTCAGCACCACCATCACGATGGAAATCGCCAGCGTCCAACCCATCCCCAGCCAGCCGATCGCCAGCCCGCTGAACACGCTGGTGATGATAAATGCGATGCCTTGCACCGTGCCCACCAAGCCGTTGGCATTGGCGTGCCGATCGACGGGGATCAGTAGTGTGACTGTGGTCGACAGTGCGATGCCACGCATTTGTTCGACGATGGCGCCGCCGAGAATGACTAGACAGAAGAGCCAAAATTGCCACCCGCCCACGTTCAGGATGTCTTCGGTGGGTAACAACAGGTAGATCACCCCGGCGAGAGTGAAAGCGATGGCGGTGATTATGGACGAGAAGACGAATACCGACTTCTTGCGGTGGTTATCCACGATCGTTCCGAAAACCATGGAAAACACCGCGATGAGAAGCATAAAGGCGCCGCCAATAATGCCGGTAGCCATCACGTTTTCGGTTTCCAGATAGACCCAGAAGGTCAGTGCAAACCAGAGGAAACTGGTGGTGAAATTCGCTACCGCGGTATTGATGAGGATGCGCATAAAACTGCGTTGACCATCGGCCGGTACCACGCGCGTCGCGGCATCGGTGGGTGTGGAATTTCCAATCTGCTCGTCACTCATGGGGTGACCCGCTCTTGTTGGTGCTAGTGGATGTAGCAACAGGATACTCTTCGGGGTGAGAGCGCCGATAGGTAATTTACATTGAACCAGGATCGTTAGTGCTTGGACTGACGGATTGGATCCGTCAGTTGGAGACTGAGGCTCTAAGTTCTTGGGTAAAGTCCTTCGGCTGACGGAAAGGATCCGTCACCTCGATCCGGACCATGAAGAATTAAGGAAACAGGGCAACGAAACGTACAGCATGGATGCTGGTTTCCAGGTGCTGTGGTCGTTCCGAGCTATTGGAGATCTGGCTTGTTCGTAGTGACGGAAAATTTCCGTCACTCAACATCCTGCAGGTGCGTTAGGTCGCTCAGGATGGGGTGGCGTCTTGGCCTTCATGAAGGTTGCCATCGATGACAGTTGGGTTTTCAACCCGAATGATCAGATTGTCATCGGAAAGCGCTGAGTTTCCGAGTAATCTACGAAGGTCATCGGGCGAAGCGAGTTCACGTTCCGGACAACGATCATTAGCGTGTTCAAAACGCTCCACGTTTTCAACGCTTCCGGGCACCACCACCGAGCTCAGCCCGTGTGGCGTGCGCCAAGACTTGGAACCGTCTGGGCCGTTGATGACCTGCCATCCCAACGCGTGCTTAAACATCTGGTGCTGCTTGCACAAGAGTTCGGTGTTCTTGCGGTTGGTATGTCCGCCGGTTTCCCATGCGTCGACGTGGTCAACTTCGGAATTATCAGCGGTGCGCCGGCATCCCGGGAAACAACAGTGCTGATCACGAGCGCGGAGGAACTCCTTGAGAACCCGAGTTGGCTTGTAGCGCTTACGGCCCACGTCCATGACCGCGCCACTAAAAGGATCAGTGAGCATCGGGATGATTGAAGGGGCGTCCTTGGCGATCTTCAACGCAACGCCCATGGGGATGGGGCCGTAACCCTCCAGATCTGCCATCGCAGTCTCGGGGTTGGCGATCATCTGCAAGGCAGGAATCGTAACGACGACGCGTGGCTTAAGTGGTGAACCATTGGAACCTGGCCACCCGTTGATCATGGCATCAAAAAAGATATCTACCTCAAGCTGAGCCTGAGTTCTGGTGTCCTGAGCATCGTTATTCTGCGAGGCCACGTGCCTCAAAGTGGTGAGGACCGAACGGATGTCCTCTGCTGGCCCATAGACCTTGAGAGCTGCCATTCCATCGGGCAGATCCCACCCTGAGATCTTCCTAGCTTCCAGGGCGTTTTCATGCCGTTCGTTGGCTGCTTCTGGATTGGCGCGATCGTGGAATCGACGGGCGCGCTGAGCGATGGTTTCATCACTTGCGGTGGCAGCAACTGGCAGTAGTTGGTGCTGCATCAAATCGATCTGTTCCTCGGTCAAGTCCTGAGAGTACTTAACGATTGACTTAGCTGCTGCCGGAGTGATGTCCCCAGCAATCAAAGCTTGAAGGGTTTCAGAGCATATGTGGCGAAGCCCCTTGGCCGTGAACATCCGAGAACGGACCTTTTCATTGGTTTCCCGTAAGGCAACGGAAGCTTCAGCAACAAAGTTGGAGGTGATGATCTGATCGCTGGTTGGATCTACGCGATAGTAGTTGGCGCTGAGCCTGTCACGTCGCTGCTGTTCCGTCTCAAGATGGGGTTTGGCCACGGTATCTTCTGCGTAAATCTGTGCGACCTGCTCAACGCTATCGGCCATGATGACCGAGGTTGCTGCAAAAAGGACACTGTTGAGCCGTTGAATTGTCTCTAGTTGCGCCAAGCCATCGCCGGGGCCATTCATGGGACCGGCCGCGTAAAGATCATCAGCAAGCTTCTTCACGCGACCATAAAGCAACTCATGTTCCAGATAGTCGGTGAAGGCGGAATCTGATTGTGACTCGCCACGGGTAGCGGGCGGGTCCAGCGGTAGACGATGTTCGTCATCGTCGTCGGGGTGGAAATATGGATGAGTCATGCTTAAATTTTCCCGCCGCGCACCGACAGTTTGGACTGAATTTGCGCGGATTTATGGCCTCTGTGCAGAAGTTTGTGGGATCGTTAAGTAGCGGTCATAAGATCACGATTCGGCCACGGTTTGTGGGATCTCTACGATCGCTTAAGAATGTAGAAATTGAGAGGACTTGGTCATGATTTTTGGCAAAAAGGGCGATGATGCAGTGCGCAACAAGCTCAGTGCTGCCCCAGCACCGTACGGCCAGATTGCGTTGCGTTTACACGAGCTGGTCAGCGAAAGCGCCCCGGCGCTAGAACCGATTGTTCGTTGGGGTCTACCGTTCTACGTTAAGGACGGAAAAGATATCTGCTACATCAAGCCCGACAAAGAGTATGTGGTCTTCGGGTTTGGCGAAGTAGTGAACCCGGCGTTTGAAGAAGGCGCGCATATGCACCCAGTGGCATGGACGATCAGTTCACTAGATGAAGCCACCGAGCAGAAGATCCGCGCACTGGTTCAGAAGGCCGCCGGCTAACTTCTAGCTGGAAACCGGGCGCGGCTGGCGGGGTCCGGTGGTCATTGCGGACGCCAGTCGCGCTGCGAGTAGCACGAAAAGTAGTACCATCGCCGCTGCGCTCGCTAGGTACAGCGGACGTTCGAGCGCGGCCGCGGCGTCCATATCCCAATCGGCGTAGGTATCGCCGATCGAGTTCATGTTGGCGAATGAAGCGAAGAAGTAGGCCGGCGCGCCTAGGGTCAAGATGAGGCTCCAGATAACGGCTTGTAGCCACGGTTTCATCGAGAGTTTTTTGGACAGGGCGATCCATGCCCACGCCCCTGCCAATAGTAGGCCCAAGACCAAAAATACGACTCCACCTGCGAGCTTGTAATGTTGATCGGCCGCATTCATGGCGGCGATGGTGGCGTCCAATGGTTGGTGGCTGGCCGCGACCAAAGCCCAATGATTCATCAGCATCAGCCCGGTGACTGAATATCCAGCGATGATTAGGAACCCAAGGGTGACCAGCAGTTTTTTCATGCATGAAGCATAACAGGACAAGCATTCATGGTTGGCAGGACGACCACGTCAGACTATTGTCATCAGTGTGATGTACGACACTATTGGTGATGGGTTGAAGGGTAAGTTTATGAAGGCGTATGCCAAGGGCGAGAGCGAACCGCAGCTGCTGGACGAAACTATTGGAGCTAATTTTGAACGAACGGTGGCGCGCCGGGGTTCTGCTGAAGCTTTGGTGGAATCCAGTAGCGGGCGACGCTGGACTTGGCAGCAACTCAACCAGGAAGTTGACCAGCTCGCTAAGGGGATGATCGCCGCCGGTCTGGAGCCGGGAGACCGTGTGGGAATTTGGGCGCCGAACTGCGCGCAGTGGGTTTTCACCCAGTATGCCACCGCCAAGATCGGCGTCATTTTGGTCAATGTGAATCCGGCCTACCGCACCCACGAATACGCGTACGCGGTCAACCATAGTGGTCTGAAAATGTTGGTAGCGGCCAGCGACTTTAAGAGTAGCAACTATCGCGCGATGGTGGAACAGTCTCGCGCCGATACGCCGTGCCTTCAGCGAGTCGTGTATTTGGATACCGACGACTGGCAAGAGCTGCTGGATGAGGGTGCATCGATCGATGACGATCAGCTGGCCGCTCGCGTGGCCTCGACCAAGCCAGAGGATCCGATCAACATCCAATACACCTCGGGTACCACCGGATATCCCAAGGGTGCTACGCTGAGCCACCGCAATATCTTGAACAATGGGCACCAAGTCACCGGGATGATCGACCTAGACGAGAACGATCGGTTATGCATTCCGGTGCCGTTTTATCACTGTTTCGGCATGGTGATGGGCAACCTCGGGTGTACTTCGCGAGGGGTCACCATGGTCATTCCGGCGCCCGGCTTTGATGCTCAGACCACCTTGGAAGTGGTGGCCGAGGAGAAGTGCACGGGTCTGTATGGGGTGCCGACCATGTTTATCGCCATGCAAAACTACCCGGACTTCGCCAATTACGACCTATCCAGCTTGCGCACCGGCATTATGGCCGGATCGATCTGCCCGGTGGAAGTGATGCGCCGCTGCGTGGAGGATATGGGCATGAGCGCGGTATCCATTGCCTATGGCATGACCGAAACCAGCCCGGTGTCCTGTCAGACTCGAGGGGATGATGATTTCGAGCGTCGCACCTCAACCATTGGCCGGGTGCATCCCCATGTGGAGATCAAAGTGGTCGATCCGGTATCTGGTGAAACTCTTGAGCGCGGAGAGACCGGAGAATACTGCACCCGCGGGTACTCGGTGATGCTCGGCTATTGGAACGATCAGGACAAGACCAAAGCTGCGATCGATGCCGAAGGCTGGATGCATACCGGCGATCTGGCGGTAATGCGCGAAGATGGCTACTGCGTAATCGTAGGTCGGATTAAGGACATGATCATTCGCGGCGGCGAGAATATCTATCCGGCCGAAATCGAAGAGTTCCTCTACAAGCATCCGGACATTGAAGATGTGCAGGTGGTGGGGGTACCCGATGAAAAGTACGGGGAGGCAGTCTGCGCCTGCCTTCGCATGAAGGCTGGTCACCCGCCACTGAGCATTGAAGCGGTGCGTGAATTCTGCTCCGGGCAATTGGCGCACTATAAGGTCCCGGCCTATGTGCAGATCCTTGAGGATTTCCCGACGACAGTCACCGGGAAAATTCGCAAGAATCAGTTGCGCGAGGATGCTGCAAAACAGCTGCTATAAGTCTTGAAATACCTCTGACATCAGCGTGAAATTTGTCCGTGGCAGGATAAGCCTATGGATATCACGGTGATCGAAGCTGACCCGCGCTCTGAATCAATGCAGTCCATGGTGCGCGCGCATTTGAACGATATGGCACCTACCGCACCTGTGGAGAGCCGGCATGCCCTGGATACTGGTGCGTTGGTGGATCCTAACGTGGTGATGTATCAGGTCTGCATCGGTGAAACGGCGATCGGCATGGGCGCGCTGAAGGATCTGGGCAGCAACCTGGCCGAACTAAAAAGTATGCGCATTGCCCAAGAGTTTCGCGGGCGAGGGCTGGGACGACGATTGCTCGATGAGCTAATCATTACCGCCAAGCAGCGCGGATACACCCGGTTAAGCTTGGAGACCGGGACTCATGAATTCTTCACCGCGGCCCGAGGGATGTATGAGGCGGCCGGGTTTATCCGGTGCGCGCCGTTCGGCGATTACCAGCTTGATGAAAACAGCGTGTACTACCGGCTGGAGCTAGCCTAGTTTGCCACCCAGACGATCCTGCATTTTCTGGCTCGCTTGATTCAGCCCACGAATTTCCACGGTTTTTTCGTACTTCTGGTACTTGGCGCGGATCGAATCTATCGCGGCGATCGTCGAGGCATCCCACAGGTGTGAGTCCGCCATGTCGATGACGATCTGCTGTGGATCTTGGGCGTAGTCGAACTGCGTATAGAGGTCATTGGAGGAGGCGAAGAACAGCTCGCCGGTGACCTTGTAGGTGGCCCTCTGATCGGTGACTGTGCGCTGTACGGTGACAAAGTGGGCCACACGGTTGGCAAAAAGCACCATCGCGGAAAGGATGCCCACGCCCACGCCGATGGCCAAGTTATGGGTGGCTACAGTCAGTACTACGGTGATGGCCATAACGAAGGTTTCGCTCTTGGGCATCATCTTCAGTGTGCTCGGGCGGATTGAATGCCAGTCGAAGGTGGTCGCGGAGACAACGATCATCACCGCCACCAGCGCCGCCATCGGAATTTGCGCGACCACATCGCCGAGTAATACCGCCAGCAGCAACATGAAGACGCCGGCGAAGGCGGTGGAGATGCGGGTGCGTCCGCCGGAGACCTTCACCCCCACCATCGTCTGGCCGATCATCGCGCAACCGCAGATTCCACCGAAGAATCCGGTAACAATATTCGCGGTGCCCTGCGCCCACGACTCACGGGTTTTGCTCGATGGAGTATCGGTGATGTCATCGACCAGCTTGGCAGTGAGCAAAGATTCGAGCAGGCCCACAAAAGCCACAGCCACCGCATACGGCGCGATGATTTTCAGCGTTTCAAGGTTCAGCGGCACCGATGGCAGATGGAAGAACGGCAGGGAATCGGGCAGTGCACCCTTGTCTCCCACCATCGGAACCACCACGTGTGCGAACACAGTGATCGCGGTGAGCACCACGATGGCGATCAACGGGGCGGGCACCGCCTTGGTGATTTTCGGGAAAAAGCACACGATCGCCACCCCCAGGATCACCAGTGGGTAGACCTGCCAGGGCACATTGCGCAGCTCGGGCATCTGCGCCCAGAAGATCGAGATGGCTAGACCGTTGACAAAACCGATCATCACCTGACGTGGAATGAATCGTAGAAGCTTGGCCACGCCCAGGGCGGAGAGGCTCACCTGGATCACACCGGCTAGGACCACCGTCGCGAATAGGTATTCCACCCCATAAGCGCGCACCAACGGGGCAACCACCAATGCCACCGCGCCGGCCGCCGCAGAAATCATGGCGGGGCGTCCGCCGGTGAAGGCAATAACGATGGACATGGTGAAGGAAGCAAAAATGCCTACGCGCGGATCCACCCCGGCGATCACGGTGAACGCGATGACCTCGGGGATCAGCGCCAGCGAAACTACCAGACCGGCGAGCAGCTCGGTTTTCAGTAGCCGCGGGGATTTGAGGGTGCGCCATACCGACTGGCGTTGTAGCGGGCTTAGTTGTGCGATCGCGGTGCTCAACGGGACTCCAATCACTGTGGTGTCCCAGAACATTGGGGTGGGGACCTATCTACGTTACCGCACCGGGCACTGCCGGCAGTGCTTAAATTCGAAGCCCCAGCCGGGCCGGAACTAGCCGGCGAGCTGGGGCTTCTCGATCATCACTCGCACCTTCATGAGGTACTTACTACTCTAAGCGTGGACTCTGTGCGTCAAATAAGTATGCACTGCACGTTGACTTCGCATTTGGGAGCGTCAGAGGGCAAAGAAGTGGCCCCGCCGCAAGACCGGCAGGGCCACTACTTCGTCATCACTCGCACCTTCAATGAGGTACTTATTACTCTAGGGGTGCTCTCTGTGGATGCAGTAAGCATGCACTGCGCAGTGCCCATGTATCCGTAGTTCCAGCGAAAGTAAGCTAAGCGGCCTTCAAAGGTTCCTCGACCTTTGCCGGGGTGGCGTGGGCAGCTGATGGTATGCAAGCTGCGACCAATGCCGCAACAAGACTGATGCCAGCTCCGAGCCATAGTGCGGTGTGGAAACCAGTCTCGGAAGGAAGCACTGCGCCATGGAAGTCGATGGTCATGTTCGCCAGCACCAAGCCGATGATGGCTGCTCCTGAAGTGGTTCCCAAGGAACGCATCAGTGTGTTCAGGCCGTTGGCTGCACCGGTTTCACTGCGCGGTACCGCGCCCATGATGATGGTGGGCATCGCCCCATAGGCCAGTACCACGCCACTGTTGATGACCAGGCTGGTGATCAACAAGCCCCAGGTGGAGCCCATGCCAAGTTGTCCCACGGCGTATCCGGCGGCCATGATGAGGATCCCGAGAACTAAGGTGAATTTTGGTCCCTTTGAACTGGTCAGTCGACCTCCGACGGGCGAAAGGAATAGCATCATCAACCCGGCCGGAGCCATCCACAGTCCAGCGGCCAAAATACTTTGGCCCAGTCCGTAACCTGCTTCGGTGGGCATCTGCAAGATCTGAGGCATGACCAGAAAACTGGAGTACATGCCGAAGCCAACAAAAATTGAAGCAATGTTGGTCAACAATACGCGTGGAATCGCAGCGGTGCGCAAGTCCACTAGGGGTGCGTTAGCCCGAAGTTCCCCGAAGCCCCAGAGTAGTAATACGATCACCGCCGCCGTAAGCAAACCAATCACTAGGGGGCGATCCCCAACCCCACGTGGAGCCCTTGGAGATTCCGAGCATAAGGGCAATGAACCCGGCACCTAACCCGATGGCACCGGCCCAGTCGAAGTGACCCTCGGATCCAGCGGAGTTGATAGCGGGAATGAACTTGAGGATCAGTAAGGCCACGACCAGGGTGATGGCGGCGCCCAGATAAAAGAGCACGCGCCAGGACGAAAACTGGATGATCGCTGCCGACAGTGGCAGCCCGATGGCGCCACCCACGCCCAGGGTTGCTGAGACGGTGGCGATGGCCGAAGATAGACGCTCGGCTTCTACGAGGTCACGGAGCATTGCGATGCCTAGCGGAACCATGCCTGATCCCAAGCCCTGTAGGGTTCGGCCCACGATCATCACGGTGACGTTGGGCGCTAGCGCGCAGATCACCCCGCCAAGGATCAACGGGATTGCCAAGGCGAGTAATACTCGGCGCTTGCCAAACATGTCGCCTAGCCGCCCCGAAATGGGCATGACCACAGCCGCCGCGAGCAGTGTTGCGGTGATAATCCAGGCGGTGTTATCGGCCGTGGTGTTGAAGATTTGGGGGGGAGCTGCGGGATTAGCGGAGCCACCATTGTCTGGGTCAGCGAAGAGGCGATACCTGCTGTGGCGAGGGTGCCAACGGTGAACTTGGAGCTGGGCTTTGTGGCGAGTTTAGGGGAGGATACGGGTCACTTTCGACAGAATGTGTAAGTTACATACAATGTTCATAATACACATCTGAGATAGGATGGAGAAATGCCAGAAGGAAAAAATGGATCGAAGAGCCGCATCTCGGACATCGAGTACGAGCAGATGCTGCTCAGTCGTTACACCATTGCTCAACATCGCCATTCCAGCGGCTTGGACCGCAGCGTATACCTCATAATGAGCCGTATCGATGGTCAGGGGCCGATGTCTATTGCGCAGTTGAGTCATGCTTTACGCCTAGAGAGCTCCACCCTGCAACGACAAGTTACCGTCGCGATTAAGGAGGGGTATCTGGAGCGCATGGCAGATCCAGATGGGCATGTGGCGCGCAAAATCACCTTGACCCACTTCGGGGAGGAGCAACTTGCTGACGCCCGTGCCACCTCCATCGAGGCGCTGGAGCAGATCATGGGGGACTGGAGTTCCAAGGACGTGGATCAGTTCGCGCACTTCCTGAACCGCTTTAACAATGCAATCGAGGAGTACAGCCAGCTACGCCGTGGCCAGAAGAATGGTTAAAGAAAAGTTCCCGCTGGGCAATATCCAACGGGAACTTTTACGATCATCACTCGCACCTTCAATGAGGTAGTTTCTACGATAGTCACGGTTTCTGTGCCGATGCTTTGGCTTAGCTTCGCGTTGACGGTGACTGGGCGCGGTGCACATAGAGCGCCCTCGAACCGATCCCAAACTCCGGTAGTTGACACATAGGCTCGCAGCGCGCTGCTATCTATGCTGGGATTCATGACTTCTGAGCAGAAACTACCGGCCACGATCCAGCGAGCACTACGAGTAGCCATAGTGCCTGACTCGTTTAAGGGTAGCGCCCGGGCTAGCGAAGTTGCTACCGCAATGGAATACGGGTTCTTCAAAGGGGCAGCCAGCCTTAAGCGCGAGGTTGAGATTACCGCGGTGCCTTTCGCCGATGGTGGCGAAGGTACCCTCGAAGCATTGATTGATACGTGGGGTACCCAGGCGATCACGCTGGAGACCACCGACGCGTTGGGCCGCCCGGTGACCTCACGACTTGGACTATCGGCTGACCAGAAAATTGCAGTTGTGGAAGCGGCGGAAGCCGCCGGACTGCCACAGGTTAGCGATGTGGCACGTAAACCACTAGAAGCCACCACCTCGGGTCTAGGCCCGCTAGTTGCTCATGCCCTAGACCTCGGAGTCCAGCAAATCATCTTGTGTCTGGGTGGCTCAGCAACCACCGACGGTGGAACCGGACTGCTCAACGCGCTGGGCGCCAAGTTCCTCGATGATCAAGGAAATCAGCTTCCAGCAGGTGGCGGCGCACTGGGCAAGCTGGCAAGCATTGACGTATCCGAACTTGACCCCCGGGCGAAAAAAGTACGTTGGCAGATCGCGTGTGATGTCACTAACCCGTTGCTTGGAGACAAAGGTGCCGCCGCGATTTTTGGTCCGCAAAAGGGTGCCAACAAACACGATGTGCAGATCCTTGATCAAGGCCTTGAACGCTTAGCAAATGTACTTGAGGCCGATACCGGGCGAAGCTTGCGCGAGCAGCCAGGGATGGGTGCCGCTGGCGGATTGGCGCTCTGCCTCGCATCGTACTTCTTTGTAGAGCTGACCCCGGGGTGGGAGCTGGTCGCCCAAGTACTCGACGCCCGTCGAATAATGCAGTCGGCTGATCTGGTTCTGACTGGAGAAGGCAGGCTTGATAGTCAATCACTGGATGGCAAAGTGGTCTGTGGTGTCCTGCAAGCCAAAGGTGAGCTGTCCGATGTAATTGTCGTGGCCGGATCAGTGGATCTGAGCGATGAAGAACTTGAGGCAGCAGGGATTCTGGCCGCGTTTTCAATTGCGCCAGGTCCAGCGAGGTTGGCGGAACTTTCGGCCGATACGCTCGGCCTAGTTCAGCGCACCGCCTTCGGTGTGGCACGCACGTACTTGCGTTAGCCTGGCCCGCATGGGTGGAGGAAATTTCGTGAGTCCCTCCACCGTGGGTACGAAACACTGCGCTATGACTTCAGACATTAAGACGATGTGCCAAGTCGGTGCCGATTTCTACGATGGAAACATGATGAAGAAAAAGTATGTCGCCTCCGCATTGTCCGCCGCACCGCTAGTTATGTTTCTGTCCGGATGCTCGATGTCTGATTTCAGCGTCGATAAGTTTGATGAATCCACCGAAAAATCTGCACAGACTTCGCAAGCTGGGGTCGCCAGCGAACTGCTACCTACCTGGGTGCCTGCTGGTGGCACCAATGTGGAGCTGGTTCAACGCAATACCGGCAGTGAACGAATTTTTGTGATGGACTACGACGGGCAATTGCCTAACGACAAGTGCATTACAGTGGCAACCGCTGGCAAACCCAGCGCTGCGGAGCTGAAGAAAGCCTATGCTTCGGATCCACGCACCAAAAACTTCGACTCAGAGGAAATTTCTACCACCAGGACCCTTGAAGCCGATTGGTGGCCCGATGATGCCGAAGCGAAAACTACCAACTTGTGTGGTCGTTTCTGGGTACATCAGTCCGGTGGAAAGCTATACGCTTTTGCCCCGGATAACGTGGAAACTGTCAAAGCAGTCCAAAAGGAACGCTCGGCAGCCTAGCTACGAAGATAATCCTCAAAAGACATCGGCGCCCTGCCGGTGATGATCTCAACGTGGTCACTGACCTTGGCCATAACGCTGCTGGATATAGCCGTATAGGTACTGACCCAAGCATCTAGCTGCCATTGCGGGGCGCCGTATTTAGCGCGTGAAGCGTACGCTTCATCGATACTCTCATCGTGGAAGCTAGCTTTATCACCACGCACTTCGCGTAGGATTCTGGCGACGTCCGACATGCTCAGAGATTGTGGGCCGGAGAGCTCATAAGCCGAACTCTCGTGGGCGTGCGCTTCGGCCAAGACGGTGGCAGCCGTGCGGGCCACATCTGCACGGGCTACCGGAGCGAAATGGCCATTCCCCGCAGGGCCGCGAATGACCCCATCGGCGCCAAGAAGGTCAGGCAAAAAATCTAGGTAGAAGTTATCGCGTAAAAAGGTAAAACGAAGAGGTGAAGCTCGCAGATACTCTTCAGTCTCATAGTGCTCGCGGGCCAAGGTGAATTCTGCATCCGGAGCGGCTGCGGCAAACGAGGTGTAAACAACGTGTTTCACCCCGGCCTGAACTGCAGTATCGATGAAGGATTTATGCAGTTCTAGACGATGCTGGCTCTCCGGAGCTGACACCATAAAAAGTACATCGATATCTTTCAGTGCGCGAATGCTCGCGGAGCGATCAGCATAGTCAAAAGTGTGAGTCGTGGAAGCCGGTAGCTGCGGCGCACGGGATGTGTCGCGGACCAGAAGTCGCTGGGGTACACCAAGATCCGCAAGATTTTGGGCTACCAACGAGCCGAGCGCTCCGGTAGAGCCGGTGACTGCAATTCGTTCCTTGGATGCCATTTCACAACACTTCCTAGCTAAGGACAGTCCGAGAGTCGTAGGTAGACTCTCTCATGCGAGCTGAGTTGGTGCTTAGCTTTCGCGTGCCGTGGCGGTGGCACGAGTAGCGAAAAAGACGCAGGCGATGAAGCCTACGAGACTCAACGCGACAGCGATAGGGCCAGTGAGGCCGTGCAAATATTGATTCCACGTCATATTTAGTGTCACCAACAGTGCCACTAAAAATCCTCCGGTTAAGTAACTGATCGCCGAATTCACGGTGAACCTTTCGTCGCGATACTTGACTGTGGTGAGCCTAGCACTGCAAGAGATGAAGTTGAAGTACCCCATTGTTGCCAGCGTGCCTCTTTTGGCCGCAACCGATTCGCCGTTCCCGAGGCCAGCTAGGATGAATCCATGAGCGATAAGGAGCAACCCCGTCTGGCGAGCGCATTAGCGCAGAAGGTTGTCGACACCATTGAGCCGACGATAAATCGCCACGTGAACATCATGAATGCCCATGGAGTCATCATCGCTTCCAGCGATAGTTCACGGGTTGGCACGCTGCATGAGGCGAGCGTCGAAGTGCTGAGGAACAACCAGATCGTGCGGGTGAGTCAGGCCAACAAAATTGCCGGCATCCAGCCTGGGGTCAATATTCCGCTCATGCTCAATGATCAGCTCTGCGGGGTTGTCGGGGTCACCGGCGCACCACATGAGGTCGAACCGCTCGCTGACTTGATCGCGCTGAGTGTGCAGCTGCTGTTGAGCCAAGAGCGGGAGTACTCGCGCAGCGCTCGCCGGGCTACCGAAGCTAGGGACCTCCTCTCGGCTTTGCTTGCCGGTCACTCGACACCTGAAGTTATCGCGCGGATGCTGGAAGCATACGGTCTTGGCAGCGAGCTGCAAATTGAGCTTTGGATTGCGCCTGATGAGCAAGCCCCACACATAGAAAAATCGGATCTCGAGGGTGTGCGTACTTCGTGGGTTCCGCTCATCGACGCGCAGTGGAGAATCGGTAAAGCTAGTGAGGGGGCGTTGGCGGATGTTCCTGACCTCAATGACCGATATCTGTGCCAGGTTCCGACAGCAGATCCCGGAGAGCTGCTGGCTCAAGCCGAGGCGATGCGTACCTTGGCTGCTCGAACTCAGCTACTCGCCCAGCGAGCAAACCTAGGAATCTGGAATGAGGACATCGCCGTGGCGGTGGCGCGTACTCCGGTTCCTAGCTTGAAATATCTTGCGGCCCCGGCGCGTGCGCTGAATCAGGAACAAGCAAGAACCTTGTTGACTTTTGCCACTGCTCCCTCGATGTCTCAGGCTGCTGAAACCTTACACATTCACCGCAATACACTGATGCAAAGGTTGGAACGGATCGGCCACGTTAGCGGGGTAGATATTCGTCTGGCCAGCCAGTCGCTTCGGTTGCAGCACGCTATTTACGCACGGGTCGCGCTAAATGAGTTACAGATCTTCTAGCTGAAGTAGCGGGAATGCCGGATCGCAATTACATTCTTGATGACACCACAGCCCAGTTATTAGCTGCTGGGGTACTGCTTGGCGACTTGATTTGCTCGAAAACCAGCGATTAAAAGCAACGCGAGAGCGATGATGAACCCGGCGGATGTCACGCTGAGTGCCAAGGGGAAATTCTGCATGAAGCAGAGGGCGGCGGCGATCGCCAGGAGTATCCAGCCGGCCCAAGCTGCGATTCGAAGGGTAGGGGCAGCATGGCGATGAGCGGCCAACCACGCTTCATCACTGGATAGGGTATGACGCGTTTTTATACCAACCATGGTGTTGCGTCCGAGCTTGTCTGCGGCCGTCATCGGCGCCAAGATACTCGCGGTCACGGTGAGGATTAACAGTCCAAACATCAGACTGATTGTGCTCGTCGGATCCATTAGAAGCCCCCTAGTTGGTGTCTCTTAATTCATTCTATACGGTAGGTATACTTTCCGGCTTCCAAGGTGGTACCAATCTCTGGATTTCCCTGAATCGGCGACGGAATGTCCGCTAGCCGTAATGTGTGGAAATATGACGGCGATTAAAGATGGCCTGATCGAGCACCGCACCTTCTCACCTGTCTTTTGTGAAGAGTTCTGACGCTTTATTCCCTCCCGTGACGTGTCGATGGCATGCCGGGCCGATCGATGTTTAACTCAAAGAACACCCATCCAGAGCGGCTGAGAGACCTGGCTCCACGACGCCGCAGCAAGTCTGCAACCTGCAGAGAGTGCTAACGCCAGGTTCGATGGAATTGCAGAAAATTCTGCATCCTTCGGAGTCCACGCAAAAAGGGAGAACGAAGATGACTGTACTAAGCACACAACTACCACGCGTCCCTTACACCGGGACCGCTGATGAAGCCGAACTTGAGCACTGGCGTGGTATCGCCCAGAAGATCGCCGACCAGCTTTCGGCGGATGCGCTGGAACGAGACCGTAAGAACGAACAGCCCTTTGCTGAGGTGCAATTATTGCGTGAGGCGGGGCTGCTGAATTTGCTGGTTCCCACCGAATTCGGGGGAGCCGGTGGACATTGGGCAACAGGCTTTGAAGCAGTTCGCATCATTGCCGCCGCGGACGGTTCAATTTCTCAGCTGCTGGCCTATCACTACATCAACCAGTCCGGAATTGCCTTTTATACGGCCCCCGAAGAGCAAGCCAAATGGTGGCAGCGCACCGTGGAAGGTGGCTGGCTCTGGGGTGACTCGGTCAACCCCGTAGATCCAACACTGTCTTTGGTTCCCGAGGGTGACGGGTTCCGGCTGAACGGTGCCAAGCGATTCTCCACCGGTTCGGGCGTGGGCGAAGTAATTGTGGTCAATGCCGAGGTTACCGAAGGTGAACGTGCTGGCGAGGTACTGGCTTTTGTACTCCCACGTGACCGCGAAGGACTGGAAATCGTTGATGACTGGGATTACTTGGGACAACGGCTGAGCGCCTCGAACTCCTTGAAGTACCACAACGTACGAGTCGAAGCCGAAGATATTCTCGGTCCGCTCACCGAGGAACCGGTCTCTACGTTGCTTACCCCCGGAATTCAGCTGGCCTTCGTGAACTTCTATCTAGGGATTGCCGAGGGTGCATTGGCCCGAGGCAAGCAGATTCTGCTGGGCCGCAAAAACGCCTGGCTGTTCTCACAGGCAGAAACCTACTCGCAGGACCCGATCTTCCAGCGCACCGTCGGCGAACTGAAGGCTCGTACCGCCGCTGTGGCGGCCTTGACCGAGAAGCTCGGGCACAAGTTTGATGCGCTACTTGCTAAAGCGGGCGAGGTAACTGCGCCAGAGCGTGCTGCGCTGGCAGTGGAAATCGCCGAAGCCAAGGTGGTGGCCACCGAGACCGGCGTAGAGGTTGCCAACCGGATCTTTGAAGTTACTGGGTCATCCTCGACAGCTAACTCGGTGGGCTTGGATTTGTTCTGGCGCAATGTGCGTACGCATTCGCTACATGACCCCGTGGACTACAAGAAGATCGAGGTTGGAGCGTATTTCTTGCGCGGAGAATCTCAGCCACTCTCGCTCTACACCTAAAACCAGATCAACCGATAAGGACGTACAGATGACTGCACTTGTTACCGGCACCCGCCTGAGTCAGCTCAAGTCTCGCTTTGCCCCGCTCTTTGAGCAGATCGCAGCCGGAGCGGCCGAACGTGACCGCACCGGAGAATTGCCCTATCAGCAGGTGGCCGACTTAGCGGCCGCAGGGTTTGGCGCCGTGCGTGTCCCCGAATCTCACGGTGGGGCCGGCGCCACTTTGCCCGAGCTTTTTGAGCTTTTTGTTGATCTGGCAGCGGCTGACTCCAATATTGCCCAGGCGCTTCGTGCTCACTTCGCTTTTGTTGAGGATCGTCTGATCGCCGCTGATGGCGCGGGGCGTGACAAGTGGCTGGCTCGTTTTGCCAATGGCGAATTGGTGGGTAATTCGTGGACCGAAGTTGGTGCCGTGAAGGTCGGCGACGTGATCACCAAGGTCACCCCGGATGGTGAAGGTGGCTTCCGCATCAACGGTACTAAGTACTACTCCACCGGTTCTATCTTTGCGGACTGGCTAGATACTTATGCTGAACGCACCGATACCGGCAAGCGCGTCATTGCCGCCGTGAATCGCCATCAGCCCGGCGTGGAATTGGCCGATGACTGGGATGGGTTTGGCCAGCGTACTACCGGCACCGGAACGTCTACCTTCACAGATGCGATTGTGGCCGAAGAAGATCTGATCGACTTTGATACCCGGTTTAAGTACCAGACCGCGTTTTATCAGCAGGTGCTACTGGCAGTTCTCGCCGGATCCGCCAAAGCTGCGGAACGCGATTTTGCTGCCGAGCTTAAGGCACGCAAGCGAACCTTCAGCCACGCGGCCGCCAATGTGGCCGCAGAAGATCCGCAACTGTTGCAGGTTATTGGTGAGGTGTCGGCAGCAGCCTTCGCCGCGGCAGGAACCGTCGAACGAGTTTCGCGTTCGCTGCAGGGTGCCTTTGAAACCGCTCTGGCGTTAGAAGCCGGTGAGATCTCGGTAGCTGAAGATGAAGCAGCCAATGATGCTGCGGAGTTGGCTAGTGCGCAGGCCCAGGTGGTGCTAACTCCGCTGGTGCTAAACGCAATCAGTCATGCCTTTGATGCCTTGGCGGCTTCGGCCACCAGTGTTTCGAAGAACCTTGATCGTCATTGGCGCAATGCGCGCACCGCCGGCAACCACAACCCATGGGTGTTTAAGGCGCGCCTGATCGGAGATCTTGCGGTCAACGGCACCGAATTGCCACGCGTGTGGGCCATCGGAGCATCTAAATAACCCACAGAATTACTGCAGGCCTAGCATTCTTTGCCGATGCTAGGCCTGCAGTTTTTGATAGGAAGACTATCTAGATGTCGCCGATATCACGCGCGAATGAGAGCCAAGGCATGGGGGTGCGAAACTAGAATTGTTGAGAACTTTCAACGATTTTGAGGAACACCATGACCGCTCAGGGACAACCAAAAAGCCCGTTTAACTTCATTCAGGTCGTCATCGCCGCACTGGGCGCTGGCTACCTCAATGTCATCATTTTCTTCATCGGCATCGCCTCGGGCGCATCGATGAAGGTCGGGTCGAACCCTGAGAAGGTCATCGGCTTTGATCACATCCTTCAGTTCACCTGGCTCCCATTGTTCTTCTTCGGCTTTATTGTCTTCCTGATCGGTCGCGCCAAGAAAGGCATCATCAAGGTCGCCCAATGGGTCGGTCTGATCATCGCTGTGGTCTCAAGCGTCTGGGCCATCATGTCCGCAACAGATGTTGCTACCGGAGTAACCCTGACCGTCATCCACATCGTTACCGGTGTCGCTTGGTTCTTCGCGGTGCACTACGGCAACAAGAAACTGCACGTTCCTTCCAAAGATGTTGTTGTAGCCTAAGGCTTCTAAAACTCAATGCTTCGGCACCGCAGAACCAGTTCTGCGGTGCCGAAGCATTTTTTGTTGGCGCTTGTTCCCGAGACCATCGAAAGCTAGTTCCTAGCTGATACGCCGGTGACTACCACTGCGGCTCGGTATCCGTCAGTCTCCAATGAGGACATTAGATCTACTTCTTGAATGGGAAGTGGCAGGCAGGTTGCATCTACCCAGCTCTCCGCGCTGCTCTCGTTCACCCAGGAGTCTTCGAGAACCAGTACGCGGTTGTGTGCGGAACCGGCCGTCCCATGGCAAAGTACCCAATGCGGCACGTCGAAACCAAGCATTTTTTGCAACGAGACCAGCAACAGCACGCGGGCACCGTGAGCTATCAGATCGTCGATTTCAGCGACCTGTAGACGCTTTGTAGTGACCGGTAGCCCGGTGCTCTCAGCCCGCAACCGTGACTGGGCTTGAAGAATTCCGCGCCAATCATGCTCGGCTTCGGGATAGCAGTCCAACATCACCGGTTTGTTGGTATCAAGACAAACACTTACCGTGCCGCTTGGCCAACGATCTGCGATGGAAAGCCCTAGTTCGACGGGGTCGCAGGCCATGAAATTGGTCGCCTGGCGCCACAGCAATAGTTCTGCAATCCGCAACTGATCCAACCCTTGAATGCTGGTGGTTTCCTCATGCGCGGTTAATGCAGCAACGGCGGCACAGGTGAAACTCTCACTTTGCTGATAATGCGGGGTTTGAAGGTATTGGGCCGGGTGTAGCCAGTACACGTAGCCAGCTACCGGCGAGGTATTAGCGGAATCTGTTGCTCGACGCGGGGTAGGCAATCGGCGAAATCCGGTGTTCATAGCCAGCGCCGTTAGCTCCGAATTTTCAGCCCAGAGTTCCCATTTCACACAGGCCAATTCTTGACGCTGGGCGTAGCTGAGTACTTCGTCTAATACCTTGGTTCTGGTAGCTGCGTCGCTGGCGAGTATTCCAGAAATTTTCACGTAGGAGCCAACCGATCGGGCGGTTAGTAGGGCAGCACCGTTGATTGTTCCTGCCTCGGAGTGAACAGTTAGCACTCGGGCGTTGGAGGAAGACAAATCGCGCTCCCAAGCATTGCCCAGTTCCCCTAAATGCCTCAATTGCTTCAGGTGGAGTGACGGGTCAAAGTCTTGGACCGTTGTGTCATCTGCAGTTTGATGTGTCATGAGTTCTTTCGGCTCAAAGGGGTGAAGAAGGCAGTCATCTGCTCTTGGGTGGCTAGGCGCGGGAGCGGTACAGCAACCAAATGAAGTACGGGGTGCCAAGCAACGAGACAACTAGTCCAGCGGGGATCTGCGCCGGGGCAATAACAGTGCGTCCGAGGGTATCGGCCAGAGATACTAACAAGGCGCCGAAGATGATCGATACCGGAATTAATCGGTGGTGCCGCGCACCAACTAATGAACGTGCCAAGTGAGGTGCGATGAGTCCGACAAAACCAACAACTCCTATGGCAACTACACTCACCGCAGCAAGAATCGCCGAAATGGTTAGCGCGATCATTCTGGTACGGGCCGTTTGGATGCCCAGAACCTTGGGCAAGTCTTCATCAATAGCTAGCAGGTCGAGTTTGCGGCTCATCAGCAATACAACAGGAATGCTCAGTATGAGCATCACCGTCACGGGCACCACATCTGCAAATTCTCGGCCATAAGTTGAGCCCGATAACCACGTGTAAATGCGTGGGGTCTGCCAGGAATCGATGTTCAGCAGCAAATACGTTGTCAGCGCCGAGAGCGCGTATCCGGCGCCGATGCCGATCAAGACAAAACGTTCTGGTGAAAACCCGCGGCGCCAAGCCAGTGCGGCAATGGCTGCGAAACTCGCCAAACCGGTCATCACCGCAAAAGCAACCAGCAGAGATCGTGAACCATCAAAAACAGTCACCACCAGAGCCGCGCCCAAACCGGCGCCCGCGGTAATGCCCAAAATGCCAGGTTCTGCCAGCGGATTACGAACGGTTCCCTGCACCAAACATCCGGCAAGACCGAGCGCAGCGCCAGCGCATAAGGCCGCAGTGGTACGTGGTAACCGCTCGGAGAATGCCCGGTCAATGAGTGTCGGGGCAGCATCCTGGAACCATAGCGCCAAATCTCCTAGCTTCAAGAAGATACTCCCGGACAAGAGCCCTAGAACCACCACAAGAACGAGCAGGACCAGGCCCAATGAGAGGGTGAGGACGAAGCGCCGACGGCTACGAAGCTTGCTGGCCACCTGTAGGGGGTTTCGAGAGTTAGCAGCTTCGGGCAGCTTGATGGCGAGAATAATAATCAGCACCCCGCCCAGTACTGCCGTGGGAACACCCGTAGGAATGGAGGCCGCACCTTGCGCTCCGAGCAGTGCGCGCAGCACCACATCAGCCAGCAGTATCAGCAACGCCCCGATCAACCCGGTGGCCGGAAGCAAAAAGAGTTGGCGTCGCAACACGGTCAGCCGGCGCGAAAGCAATCGAGCAAGGACCGGGGCGCCGAGTCCCACAAAGGCGATAGGGCCGGCGAGTGAAACCGAAACAGCCGTAAGAATCACGGCACATAACAAGGCGAAGATTCGGGTGGAACGAACCGGAATTCCTAGGACCATGGCGTTTTCATCGCCAAGGGAGAGCACGTCCAGTCTGCGCGAGAGGACGAGGCAGATGGCGAAGACGATGAGCATCACCGGCAGACTGCGCAAAAACGCGTCCAAATTTAGCTGGGCTAAAGATCCGGAGCCCCACGCATACAGACCGGTCGTGTTTTCCTTGAAGAGCAACAAAACAATGCCGCTACCCGCTTCTAGAGCCATCGCGATGGCTGAACCGGCCAAAATTAATCGTGTGGTGGCGCCACCAGTACTGCGTCCGGCCAGCGTCAATACAATTCCGGCAGCCAGCAAACCACCAGCAAAGGCCACAACGCTAGAAGCTAGGGTGGAGAGGCTAAGCCCAAGGGAAGCAACCACGCAGAGGGCAAAGTAGGCTCCGGAAGTTACCGCTAAGGTATCTGGCGAAGCCAAAGGATTGCGGGTGATCGATTGCAGCAAGGATCCTGCAACGCCTAATGCCAACCCGACTGCGGCTCCCGCGCAAAGACGGGGCAAACGGGAACCGGTGAAAATATCGGCGACGTCAACTCCGCCAACCGCAGTGTCCTGTCCAATCAGGGCACGAAACAACTGCGGCAGCCCGACCCCGGAAGTACCTTGGGTCAGGTGCCAAGCACCTACCAGTAGTACCGCCACCAGCAAAACTGCCAGCACACCTAACCCGGCCACTATTCGCCGGCCGCCAGGCACTGTCATTTTTGGTTCCAGCTCTGAGCCCGAAACAACGATGTTTCTGGGTGGGGCTGGCAGTTCTGCGGATTTTTCAGCGGTGTTCATTAGAGCAGTTGACTACTTAGCTTTCGAAGCGGAGGTGAGTGCATCGGTGAAGGCATCCACAGCTTGGCTGGTCGATTTTGGTCCGCCAGCGCCCCAGATGTTGGGGAACTGGAACGTTCGTCCTTCTTTCACGGCCGTCAGGTTCTTCCAGATCTTGCTGGACTCAAGCTCTTTGGTCCAACCGGTGCCAGCATCATTGGAGTAGAAGAGATTTGCTTCGCCGACCCCTGCCAGACCTTCTACATCGGTCTGGGCCAGACCGTATTCCTTGTTTACCCCGCCCGAGCCGTAGGACTTATTAACCTCATCGTTCCAGGCGGGTGTTAGTCCAAGTTCCTTGCCGAGCTCGGTGAATAATGCGCCGTCGGTATAAGGGCGGATGGTGAGATTCGAGCCTTCAACCCAACCGTCGAAGAAGAGGAAGTCGGTAGTTTCAGGCTTCACGTCAGCAACTTCTTGTTTCTTTTGTGCCAAATGAGCATCAAATTCTTTGAGCACAGCGGTTGCGCGTTCGGTGCGACCGGTAGCCTCAGCGACCTGAGAGAAGACGTTTTTCATGTTGCCGATGGGATCAGAGGAGTCGTTACCCTTCAGGGCGAGAACTGGAACATCGCCCTTATCAAGCTGCGAGAGCACCGGGTCATCTTCGCTGAAAGCATCCACGATGATCAGGTCAGGGTCCAGCGCGTAGATCGAATCCAGATCTGGTTCGCCACGCTCGCCCACCGATTCAACTCCCTCGGGTAGCTCTTCAGCTGAGACATACGTTTTGTAGCCGTCCGGGGAGGCGACACCTACAGGATTCACGCACAAGGTCAGTGCGTCTTCAATTTCCTGCCATTCAAGTACGACCACGCGCTCGGCTGGCTTGTCCAGGTTCAGGCTACGACCCAAGTCGTCGGTCATGGACACGGGATCGGTGCTGGTTTTGGTGGTGTCTTGCGCGCAACTTTCGGAGGCGGTGGTGGCGCTCTGTTCGGCGGCTGAACTGGAAGTGTCAGTGACTCCGCAAGCGGTAGCCGATAAAAGTAAGGCTAGGGCGGTCACGCTGGTGACAGCGCTGCGGGCGAGTGCAGGCATAAGTTTTCCTTATTATTTAGTGTTGCGGTGGTAAAGAGTGGGTGAGCCTCAAGAGCGGCGACTTACCGGTTCAACGCGTAGCTTTCCGGTTCGCTCATCGGTGAGAACTTGCACGGTGATCTCATAAACTTCCGTGAGGTTCTTTGAGGTAAGAACTTCTGCGGGGGTTCCTGTGGCGTGAACGCGACCGTGTTTCATCAAGACCAACTGGTCGGCAAGGGCTGCCGCCTGATTCAGGTCGTGAAGAACAATGCCGATGGCCAGCCCCTTGTATCGGGCAAGATCATGTACTAAATCGAGTGTCTCGACTTGATACCGCAGATCTAGGTGATTGGTTGGTTCATCCAGAAGCACTACGTTGGTTTGCTGTGCCAGACATACGGCCAGCCAGACACGTTGGAGCTCACCACCGGAGAGTTCTCCAGCGGCCTTATGTGACATGGCAGCGGTGCCGGTTAGATCCATGGCGTGGGTGATTGCGGCATGATCGCTTTTTGACAGACCGGAGAAACCGCGCCTGTGCGGGTGGCGCCCGAAAGCTACGATATCTGCCACCGCTAAACCTTCGGGGGTGGCATGTGACTGGGCAAAGAGGGTCACTTCATGGGCGAAGTCGCGAGCATTGAGCGTACTAATTTCGCGTGGTTCTCCGCGGGCGCCGGTGAGCGTGATACTTCCTTCAGTGCGCTCGTGTAGCTTTGCCATGGAACGCAGCAGGGTGGATTTTCCACTGCCGTTCGGCCCGATGAGTGCGGTAATCTCACCTGGAGAAATTCTGATGGATGCACCATCGACTACGGTGTTTTTGCCATATCGCAGCACAACATTCCGTGCTTGCATGCTCCCGGGTCGACGGGAAGCCGCATCGGTCGTTATGCCGGTCATGGGAGATCGCTGGACCGATTAAGTCCGCATTTGGTATGGATTTTCACTTAGGTAAGTCTAAGTTAAGTTCCGACTGTCAGCAATCGATGATATCTGACATTAGATAAGGTTTTTCGGTCAAATATTGGCATTTCTACTAGTAAATGCGCCAGGCGTGGATCCCATAATGCGCCGAAATGCGTCAATAAAAGTGCTTGGTTGCGCGTAGCCTAGTAGGTCCGAGACGTCTTGGACTCCTTGGCCATCAGCTAGCAATTCTATAGCTCGGTGAATTTTCACGGCTTGACGCCATTGTGCAAAAGACAGCCCAGTGGACTCTCGATAAGCGCGCGTAATGGTGCGTGCACTCAGACCGGTGTCCAGAGCCCACTGCTCAAGTGAACGCTGATCCGCCGGATCGACTAGTAGTCGGTTTGCTATGTCGTTAATCCGAGGATCATCTGGCAGACGAAGCGAAAGCTGGTTTTCTGAAGGTTTGAGTACGTCAAAAACGACGGATTCAGCCCTGGCCCTGGCGTCTTGATTCAGATCCTTCTGCGAAAGGTGGATCAATAATGATTCAAGTAGCGGTTCCATCGTGATGACTGTGGGGACTTTGAACGTGACCGAAGTATGTTCCGGCGCGAAGAAGGCGCTGAAAAGTTTGATGTGTGCGGTGAGCCTGCCACCGTGAAGTTTATTGGTAGGAATCCAAAGACCGTAGCCTTCCGAGACGGTGAAAATCTGACCTTCGATTTGAGCGGTAAGTGTTCCCTCGCGCGCCCACAGTAGTTCGTGAGCCAGATGCGAATGTGGCTCCCATTCTGTGGAGACGTCGATGTCATACGTTTCACTCAAAATGACAAAGGATGAAGTCGCCCCGCTGGGCAATACAGATGCGCGCGCCAGGGCAGTGTCTGGCTCACGCGGCCAAGCTCCGAGGCCAGATGCTCCGGCAGATGGGTGCGTCATGTAAGCAGTATAGAAAGCTGAGTCGGTGGGACGATAATTTGCAGATGCCGGTACTCAAGATGAGCGTTGATTCAGTACATACTGCTCAAGCTCATCACTGTGGGATTCTAAAGTGAATCCACGGTTGGTTAGTAGTCTTGCTGAGAGCGTATTAGCCGGCGCAACACCGGCTGTGAGCTTATCGAGTTGAAAGAGCTTTGGAACGGAGGCCAAAGCCAAATCGAGTATCGCGGTGGCAACACCTCGACCCCAGTGCGCCGGGGTAACCCAATACCCAATTTCAACACTGTCTTCCTGACGAGTGGAAAATAGGATGCCAACACTTTGGGTTGCTTCGGTGGCGACGTACCAACGCGATGATCCGACGGTGTCCAAAGCATCGCCCTTCAGGGCTGCCTCGATGCAAGAATCGATGTCTGATTGGCTCCATGGTTGACCAAAGCCAATATAACGAACTACACGTTCATCGGCAGCCAAACTAGCGAAGTACTGGGCATCTGAGGCGCAAAAAGGGCGCAGGGTCAGAGTAGGGGAGGGCAATATCGAGCCAATCTGTATCAAAACGGTAGAGACTCAATCTTAGAAAACAAAAATGGTACTAGGGAACGACACGCATGCCGTTGGAGCGACGGCTCAACCGTGGGCAAGGATTTGAATCAATAGCGCGGCGAGGGCTAAAACGATAAGGCCACCGGCAAGCAAAATTCTGCGTAAGCGCTGGGTTGTCGTTCCGCGTACGGCTAGCCAGACCGAGGCGGCCAAACCTGCGACCAGCGCAATAATCGCCGTTGTTAGTGTGGCACTTTGGGTCCAGGAGAAGGTGGCACCTAGCAGAAGAATGATTGTGGGTAGGGCGGCGACAAGCAGGGCAGTAAGCGAGGTACGAAGTGTGTGCCGCAGCTGTGCTTTGCTCGGGTTCTGATCGTGGATGACCATGTGGGCTACGAGATGCGCAATAAACATGGTCACTGCGATGGCAAGTGCCGTCAGACCCAAGGTGGTGGCCACTTCAAAAAGGTCAACACTTTCATGCTTGGTCTCAACAAGAAGGATCGCCGCAGAGGTGACGGCAATATAGATCGCTTCGCGCAATGACTCGGCTTGCTGTTCTGGATTGGCTCGACCAACAAAACGAGATTTACGGTTCATGCGTCGTCTTCTCCTCACGAAGTTTGGTGTTCAGGCCTTGGAGTAGCAACTGCATCCCGAATTCGAACTCTTCGTGTAAGGGTTTGGGGAGCAAATGCGAAAGGGATGCTGTGGCGGGGTGCCGTTCTTGACTGGCGACGGGGGTTGGATCGGGGGTGGGAGCCTCGGGGGCGCTTGAGAGCTCCAAGCCAGACTGGATCGCAAACCCTAGGGTGTACCTGGCCAGGGTTGCGCCTCCGGTTGCAGCCACATCGGCAGTGAATCCGCCGTCGAGCAAAGCGGTGAAGAGACGCTCCCTGAGCGAGGCTGCATGATGGTCATTGGGGAAGTGAGTAACGAGCGCGGTCGAAACACCCGGGTGAGCGGCGAGTTGATCATAGATGGCACGCATGAGCGCTTCGCATTGTTCGTCCCACGTAGAGTTCTCTAATTCCGGTACCTCGACGCTAGAGAGGACATGCTCGATAACCAGCGCGAACAATTCGGATTTGTCGCTGACGTGACGGTAGAGCGTCGCAGTGCCAGAAGACAGGCGCTGAGCCAAGGCGCGGAAACTAAAGGCGTCCGGTCCTTGAGCATCGATCATTTCTAACGCGGTAGAAATGATCAATTCGAGCGCAATGGGCGGGCGTCCGCGACGCGACGGGGAAGTGCTGGTCAACTCTTGCTGCTTTCGCTCTGTCGATGGGTGATGCTGTCATTTACCTTATCGCCTAGCTATTCGCCTGAGATGGAAATAGTGGAAGGGTGCTCAGCTTTTGAAGCTGGCTCAAGGGCGATCGCTGGACGGAGGCGATATATCCGTCGGGGCGAACCAGAAGAACTGCTTCTTCGTCGATGCCGTAGATATCTCGGAAGTCGGAGTTACCCTTTGGATCAAGGGTAATCAGCTTGACCTCTGCTCCCGCCGCGTTCGGCACGAGCGCACGAGCTTGAGCGTTGGCCTGATCGCCGATGGTGATTAGGGTGAAGTGCGGGCCACGGAATGCGCTAAATAAGCTGGCGCATTGGGAATCAAGCCCAAAGATCGGTGCATCTGGTGCGCGATCGCCGGCCTGAACCCCGGCGTCTTGATCGTCGACCTCGGGGGCTAGAGGGCCACCGCGGTAGTTCAATAGTAGTTGCCGTTCTTCGTCTCCTCGCTTGGTGGCTTCCAGTGGTTTATCTGAAAGGTGAGAGTACAGTCCCGTGGCGAGGCCGAGAACTCGGGCAGCTACGGGTTGGCGCTCTGCTTCGTAGGTATCCAACAACAAGTCGGGCGCTCCGGCTAGCACCTGCCCCAACTTCCACCCCAAGTTATAGGCATCTTGCACGCCGGTATTTAGGCCCTGCGCACCGGTGGGTGGGTGCACATGCGCCGCGTCGCCAACGAGGAAGACATTTCCTGACTTGTAGCGCTCGGCCAGGCGAATGTTTGGGCGCCAAACGGAGGACCACAGCACCTCGTCGACCTCTACCTTAGTACTTCGCAGGACCGTGGATGCGAGATCCTTGACCGCCGCCGAGTCAAACGAGGTGGGATCGTCTTCGCGCAGTTTGAGCATAAGTTGGAATCGGCCGTCTGGTAGCGGGCAGAGGGCCACAAAGCGCCCCTTGAGTTTTGGCCAGACATGCCACCTGTCGCGAGACAGCCCGCGAAGGTTGAGGTCGGCGACGATCATGCGGTCTGCTTCATTGGTGGATCCTTCAAAGCGGATCCCTGCTCCACGACGTACCGAACTACTGCCACCATCTGCGCCAATGAGGAAGCGTGAATGAATGGTTTCTTGGGATCCGTCGCTTCGAGAAGTTTGCGCTGTGACCCTCTGCTCATTCTGGGTGTAGGACTCTAAACGGGTTCCATATTCAATGTGCCCGCCAAGTTCTTCGAGGCGTTCGCGCAGGGAGGCGTCGGTAGCGTATTGCGGGGCCAATAACGTATTGGCATGCGGGGTATCTGTGGTGGGTTCATGGTGCTTGAACATGGTCCGCTTCAGCTTCAGTGGGCCAAGATGTATTCTCAATGGCGGGTAAAGCATTGCCCGGGACTCCAAGCGATCAAGTGCGCCCAAGTCGTCAAATACTTCTAAGGTCCGGGGCTGGACACCTTTGGCTCGGGATCCCTCAAACCCCTGAGCTGCCAGCTCGATGATGCGGTAGTTGACTCCGCGACGTTGCAAGTCGATGGCTAGAGTTAGTCCACTAGCGCCGGCACCGACAATCAAGACTTCAATTGCTTCTGTCATGACAAAACTCCTCACTGAGACCAGCCGGTTTGATGGAACTGGTTCTCGTTGTTATTTATGGATACAGTGTATCCATAAATAACAACGAGATCTACAGTGAAGTGCATTACACCCGGTAATTGGGCTCCAATACATCGGCGCCGCAGCTGGTTGACTGCGACGCCGACGTATCCAAATGACGGACGGTTAGCTACGCTGCAGCCAAGCGGTAGTGGCCGCTGGCAGCAGTCCATCTATCGCCAAAGGAGCGCTAGAAAGTAGCAGTGTTCCTTCCGGTAGCGACTGAGCTTCAGCACTGAAATTGGTGATGCTGATCCAGCCGTTCGGGCGTGAAAAAGCCAACACACCTTCGGCGGAGTCGAGCCACTGTAGCTGCTCTTCGCTTTGCAATTCACGACGTAACTTCAACGCAGCGCGATACAGCTCCAGCGTGCTGTCATTCTTGCCCAATTGAGCTTGCACACTGAGTTCACCGAAGCCTGCTGGCTGTGGCAGATGGGGTTCTACTTCGCCAAACCCGAAGGACGGTCCATCATTTTTCCACGGAATCGGAACGCGACAACCATCGCGACCGACTTCGACTCCCTTGTTCTTGAAGAATGCGGGGTCCTGGCGTTGTTCATCTGCAATCTCGGTGACCTCGGGAAGGCCAAGTTCCTCGCCCTGATACAAATAAGCACACCCGGGTAAAGCCAGTTCAAGGAGGGTCGCGGCCCGGGCACGACGTAGTCCGAGCCCGGCATCTAATACCGTTGGGTCGGCTCCTTCTAGGAGCCATTTTTTGGCAGCGTCTGGGTCGCCAGCTAATGGCAAGCCATATCGCGTGGCGTGGCGAACAACATCATGGTTGGAGTAGACCCATGTAGTCGAAGACCCGGCGATCTGCGCCTGCTCGAGGTTGAAGGAAATGATCTTCTTGAAGGCAGCAGCGTCGAAGTCAGCCTGTAAGAGGTCAAAGTTGAAGGCCTGCCCTAGTCCGGTGGAGCGTGCATACGCCGGACGACGATCCGAATTGGTCCACGCTTCGGCGACGGCAATTCGTGGTGGATCGTACTGATCAAAAACTTCTCGCCACTGCGCGTAGATCTCATGTACCTCATCGCGGTCCCAGATCGGGTGGGTGCCGTCCCAAGGTAAGGCATCAAGCTGTGCCTTGGTTGGCAGATCGGTCAGTGGGATGTCCTTGGTGAGAGCATGGGCAACGTCCACCCGGAAACCGTCAACGCCGCGGTCTGCCCAGAAGCGCAAGGTCTTCAAGAAGTCTTCACGAACCTCGGAATTCTTCCAGTTGAAGTCTGGCTGCTCTTTGGCGAAAAGGTGCAGATACCACTGGCCGTCGCCGACCGCTTCCCACGCAGGTCCTCCAAAAATAGATTCCCAGTCGGCCGGCGGCAACTCGCCATTGACGCCTAGTCCATCGCGGAAGATGTACCGTTCACGCGCCGCGGACCCTTTAGGGGAGTTCAGCGCTTCTTGGAACCATTCATGCAGATTTGATGAATGGTTAGGGACAATGTCGACGATGACCTTGATTCCAGCGTGGTGCAGCTTCGCTGTCATCTCATCGAAGTCGCCGAGGGTGCCTAGTCTGGGGTCAACGTTTCTGTAATCGTCGACGTCGTACCCGCCGTCGGCTAGGGCAGATGGGTAGAACGGGGAGAGCCACACGGCGTCGATGGCAAGTGCCTTGAGATAGTCCACTCGCGAGGTGATGCCCTTCAAATCGCCGAGTCCATCGGCGTTGGCATCGGCAAAGCTACGGGGATAGATCTGGTATACGGCTGCTTGACGCCACCAGATGGCGTCCTTTGAAAGCTCGGTCTCTTGGTTAGTTTCTTGCAGCGTCATGCTGTTTCCTTTCGGTGAGGTGTGCTTGGATTCTGCGGTTTATGATTTGACGGCGCCCTGGGTCAGGCCCGACATGACCCAACGTTGGGTGAAGAGGTATGCCACTACGCTGGGAGCCATGGCCATCAGATAGGAAGCAAAGGAGACGTGGTAGTTATTCGAGAACTGGGTCTGGAAAAGTTGCTGAACGACCGGCAAGGTTTGATCCGCCTGCTCGGCAATGATCAGTGACGGCATCATGAAGTCGTTCCACGAACCAAGAAAAGCGAAGATTGCAACGGTGGCACTCATCGGGGCGAGGAGTGGGAAGATAATTCGCCAATACGCTGTCCAACTGCTGGCCCCATCGATACGTGCACTTTCCTCCAGCTCGCCGGGCAGACCGCGTAGGAAAGAGGTGAATAGTAAGACGTTGAATGAAAGCCCGAACATGATGTGAAGAATTGCAACGCCCACGGGGTTGTCCAAGCCGAAGAGTCCAGTGAGTTTCACCTGGGACAGGGCCAACACCGGGAACGGCAGAAACATTGCTCCCAAGAGGTAGTAGAAGCTATATCGATAGAAGCGTTTGTTCCAGTTTCGGTGGATAGCATACGAAGCCATGGACGCCACCAGTACAGCGCCGAGTACGGCGGCCATGGTGATGAGCAACGAAATCGTAAAGGCGCGTGGGAAATTTACCATCTCCCAAGCAGTCGTAAAACCTTCTATGGACAAGGGCTTAGGCAGGGAGAACGCTTTGCCGTCCACTGCTTGTTTGGCTGATTTGAAGGCCATTGAGACGGTGACGAAGAGCGGAAGTAATACTGCCAGGGCGCAGAAACTAAGTAGTATCGTGGCCCACCAATTAATGCGCTCTTTCCCGATGCGCGCGCGGGATCGTTTGTTCAGACGTTGCTGCAACGTGAGGCTCATTTGGCTTGTCCCCTATTGGTTAGGCGCAACTGGAAGAGCGCGATAATCAGCGAAATGATGAAGAAGATCGTGGCATTGGCCATCTGATATGCGTAATCGCCTCGCTCAAAACCGGTAAAAATAGTCATGGCAATGGAGCGCGTTTTCACTCCTGGACCACCGTTGGTCAAGCCAACGATGACGTCGTAGGCGCCCAAGAAATTCTTGAATCCGATAATCATGTTGATGCCGATATAGCCGATCATCAATGGAAGCGTCACGTGTTTGAGCTGGCCGAAGGCGCTGGCTCCGTCTAGGGATGAAGCCTCGTAGAGGTCATAAGGGATGGCCATGAGTCCAGCGATGTAGATGAGCATTGCTGAAGGGATGGCTTGCCATGCGGTCACGATGACGATGGACAACCATGCCAAGTTGGGATTTGAGAGCAAAGAAGACTTGAGGATTTCAATTCCTAGAAATTCTCCAAGCGCTGGCAGTGTGTTAGAAAACAGGAAATTGAATACGTAGGCAATGACGATGCCGGAAATGACCATGGGCATTACGAAGATAGTTCGCAAAGCAACTCGGGCTCTGATTTGGGCGGTGAGGCCAACAGCGAGAAGGAAAGCTAACGCATTGGTCAGAACCACGGTAACCAGAGCAAATCCGATTGTGAAGCTGTAGGCTCCAATGATCGCTGGGTCGGTAAAGAGCGCGATGTAGTTAGATAGACCAACCATCTTGTATTCGCCGAAGCCTACGGAGTCGGTGAAACTAAAAAACACGCCCATCGCCGCGGGGATGGTTATGGCAATAGTGAAGCAAATGAGTGCTGGTACTAGGAATGTTAGGTAGGTTGCGTCAAAATGGCGCCGCTGAGAAAGATGCGGTGTGGCAACAATTCTGTGCTTGGTACCGGGTTTAGTGGGACTTGTCAGTGTCATGCTGTTCTCCTGAGCTGGCTAACTGCGTTGGGCCAGCCGGGCCCAGTCCGCGTCGAGGGTGGCCAGGGTCTGTTCTACACTTCCGCCGGTGACAAGACCCTGCATGTAATTCTCGAAGGGGATCGTGCGCGGAATCGCAGTGGAAACTCCCTGGTACAAGTGTCCAGAGTCGATATAAGGCTGAAGCTGCTTTAGGCGGGCATCGTTGGTTGGCGGTGAGTCGGAGCGCACACCAAAACCGAGAGCCGATTCGTTGTAGGCATTCTGAATCTCAGGTTGACACAGGAAGGCTAAAAGCTCGCGGGCTGCGTCCTTGTTGTCGGACTCTTCAGGGATCCACAATGCAAGATCAAGGTTTACTCGGACCTTGAGGTCCTTAGGATCCTCGGTCATCGGCAATGGGAATGTACCGATATTCGCATCCGGGTTGGTTTTGGCGATTTCGGGCAGTGCCCAAGGGCCTTGGAGGTACATTGCCGCCTCGCCATTGGCGAATGCGAGATTGCCGTCACCGTAACCACGGTTGGCCGCGTCCTTATTGGAGAATTTTGCGAGTTGCTGCATTTTCAACAGCGGGTCGGTGAACGCTTTGGAAAAAGAAGTAGAGGAGTCGGGCGTGAAGTCTGAACCGATCTCTCGTAAAGAGGCGAAGTGCTGATTGATATCAACGGCGCCTCCCAAAGTGTAGTCAGCCAACCCCTGTGATGCCGTCCAAGCGTCCTTGAAGGTGGAATAAATCGGAGTGATGCCTAGGCTTTGCAGTTCGCTGCATAGGTCAACTAACTCTGAGTAGCGCGTAGGCACGGGTAGATTGTGCTTTTCGAAGATGTCCTTGTTGTACAGTACGGCGGCGCCCATCATCGAGTAGGGAAGTACCGAAGTGCGCCCCGGATAATCGGGGTAAAGAGCGAGTAGCTGTTTGATAAATGGTGCATTCATTTGTTGCTGTGGGAGATCGGAGAGGTCCGAAAGTGCGCCACGTTCCTGAAAGCGTGCCATTTCAAAGTTGTAGTTCAAGCAGCCTAGGTCTGGCGGATCATTACGGGCAAAAGCCGCAGAAAGTCCGGCGGTAACTTCATGGGTTGCATTGACCGAAGGCTGAGAAGCGTTGAACTTGCCGAGCAGACTCCGAAAGTAGGGGATGACTTCTGGCTTGGATTGGTTGAACCGGATAGTGGTTCGAGTGGCATCCGAGCTACAGCTGGTCATTGCGAGTGTTCCTGCGGCCATTACCGACGCGATGAACGTGCGACGGTTCAGCGGTCTCGATAAGGCGGTGGATCCAAAACTCATGGGCATCTCCAGTGATGAAGTGAAGTGGGTCACTTTATTTCTGAAGTAAATTTAGCACCTAAATAAACTCCCGTCTATACTTTGAGAGTGAGTTCAACGAAAGAATTTGATTCTCTAAGTGGTCAGTCTCTAGAGGGAGCTGCTGCATTGCGTCGTCTTAACGCCCAGCGAGTTCTTGGCGCAACGTGGGATCGGGACGCCGTAACCGCTAGCGAGCTTATCGACCTGTCCGGTCTGACGCGTGCCACCGTGCTGAACCTAGCAAAAGAGCTTGTTGAAGCCGGTTGGCTGATTGAGGCTGACGACACTCGCGTTGCTGGTGCTTATTCCAAAGGGCGTCCGGCGCTGCGATACGAATTGAACGCTAGTCACCGATACATCGTTGGCATCGATGCGGGCCAGCATCGAATTAGCCTGACACTCAGTGATCTTCGCGGAACACCAGTGGCTCAAAGACAGGTGCAAATAGACCCGGAAGCGTCAGGGAAGCGCCGTTTGAATGCGACTGAAAAGATTCTGGTGTCAACGCTGGCTGAAAATAATGTGCGCAATTTGGCTGCATTGGTGATCGGTGTACCTGCTCCGGTGGACGCGAAAGGTGGTTCGCCAAAAGATGCTAACGGTTTCTGGGGTGATATGAATCCGGACTGGAGAGGAGCGCTGGGGAAGTATGCACAGCTACTGAGGGTTGAAAATGACGCTAACCTGGCCGCTATTGCGGAGCTTGCCGCTGGAACAGATGGATCTTTTGCTTCGCTGATGGTCGGCGAACGTTTTGGAGCGGGCGTGGTCGTTGATGATCATCTACTGCGAGGTGCCAAGGGGTTAGCAGGCGAAATGCGTTTCCTGTCACGAGTGACCGGCGTCGGTGACGCCTATGGTCTGGGGTACCTGGCTCGGCAAAATGCCATTGCAGCTCTAAAGGAATCGCGGGCGAGCAGTCTTGCAGCGTTGGATATTGATAAGTTGCGTGCCGAAGATGTCTTCTTGGCAGCTGCGAATGATGATGCTTTGGCTTTGGAAATCATGGCGTCCTTAGGTGCGAGACTAGCCAAAGTTTGCGCTGTGATTTCAGGGTTTGCTGGTCTGGAGCGAGTGATTCTCTGCGGAGCCATGGCCGACATCTTGGGTCCGGTGGTCGCCATAGCGCAACAGGAACTATTGCAGGAACCTGAATTGACCCGTGTCGAATTGACGACCTCCACCCTGGGAGCAGAGGTGTCAATGCGGGGAGCGATCGATCTAGGAGTGCAACTCGTGAGGCAGAACGCGCCGTTTTAGTTGTGGTGTGAGTGATGGACCAAATAGATCAGCATGGCGATGATCTTGTGGACGACAACTATCGTAAAGACTCCTGCACCAATAAAACATCCGATGCTGACCATGCTCAGGATAGATCGCTCATGGACATAGTATCACGTCAGCGCGCTCGGTCAGCCTGGTACGTGACCTTTTCGTCTTGCCTTATCCAGTTGATTGGCCCTAGCCAACGTCGCCCGCGCCTGACGGAGCAATGGTTCGTCCACCATTTTCCCGTCCAAAGAGAAGACGCCTCGGTGTTGCTTAGCTTCTGCCAAAATCCGTTCGGCCAGCTTTACCTCAGCTGCCGTGGGGGCGTAGGCCTGTCGGATGATCGGCATCTGGTTGGGATGGATTGAGGCTTTGGCCGCGAAACCTGAGGCCTTGGCATCCTGAGCTTCGAGGAACAATCCTGGCGTGTCAGGGATATTCAGGTACACCGAATCGATGGCTGCCTTGTTGTTGGCTACGGCGTGGATCAGTACCTGAGAGCGTGCAAAGTTGGCCACCTGGCGGTAACTACCATCGTCATGGCGCGATGAGGTTCCGCCAAGAGAAGCAATGAGGTCTTCGGCGCCCCACATCATCGCCACCACGTTCGGCGCCGCAGCAATCTGTGCAACATTGGCAATTCCGCCGGCCGTTTCGCACAGCGCAACCACCGAGTAGTCTGCCAGGTTGGCTGGTTCTGCCTGCGACTGCGCCTTGGGCAGCATTACGGTAGTGTAGTTGGTTTGCTTCAGTGCTTCGAGGTCTAGGGCGAAATGTTCGGTATCTACCGGATTGACGCGCACGATGGTGCGGGACGGGTCTAGCTGGCTCTCGCGCAGAGCTAGTCGGGCAGCTTCCTTGTGTTCTTGGGCGACGGCATCTTCCAGATCGATGATCACCGCGTCTGCTCGTCCGGCGGCTTTGGCATAGCGTTCGGGGCGGTCCGCAGGACAGAAGAGGATGGAGGGACCCATCAGGAATTTACTCATCGTCGGCCACCTGCTTTTTCGCTTTCTGGTGCGCCTGTTCTATCCACATCAGGCAGGTGCGCGTGGCCGTGGCAACGATCTCACCGTGCTGGTTGCGTCCAGTGTGAGTCATTGAGGCTAACCCCTGACCAGGTCGTGACTTGGAGGGGCGAAGTTCGGTGATTTCTGTTTCGGTGTAGAGGGTGTCGCCGTGGAACATCGGGTGGGGGAAGCGCACATCGGTGATTCCTAATTGGCCGATGATGGTTCCTTCGGTCAGCTGGCCTACGGACTGGCCAATCATGGTGCTAAGGGTCAGCAACGAATTCACCAGTGGCTTTCCAAAAGGTTGGGTTGCGGCCCAAGCAGCATCAAGGTGTAGACCCTGATTGTTCATGGTCATCGTGGTGAAGGCGATGTTATCCGCTTCGCTCAGCGTGCGACCTGGTTTATGTGCGTAGATGGCCCCTAGAACCAATTCGTCAAAATACAGTCCGCGTTGTTCAATTCTCTGCTCACTCATGCCGAACGCTCCTTTTGCTGAACAGCCACTGGTTCCACGGTGGCGATAACCTGTTTGGCCTTGACCAAATCGCCCGCTTTTAGTCCGGATATCCGAACGATTCCGTCGGCTGGGGCCACAAGCTGGTGCTCCATTTTCATCGCTTCCACGATGGCTAGCACTTGGCCGGTGGCCACTTCTTGCCCATCAGTGACCTGCACCGAAATTACGGTGCCCGGCATGGTGGTGCGCACATCGGGGGAGTACTGCCCTGCTTCTTTAGCCAAGGTGGCTAACTGGCGTTCGAGTACCTCTTCGCGCGATAGCTTTTTTACCGCTGCGTTCCAGCCTCGATCGCTGAACCAGATGGTCCCATCAGGGGCAAAGGCGTGCTGGATGCTGGTGTGCTGTCCATTGACGAAGAATCCAGCCCCGGATTGAGCAACGTTGAATTCTTCTTGGTCCACTAGGACCTTTGAACCATCAACATCAACAATCAAAGAAACCTTGAGAGTTGCCTGACCTGTATCAAAGTGTGTGGTGATCGCTCGGTTGCCTTGTACACGCCAGCCGTCATGGGTGCCCCACGGGGTGTTAGTTACAGGACGTTGATGGTTTTCTAGATGGGCGGCCAAGGCGATATCACGCGAGCTCACCGGGCGGAAGGTGAACTGCTGCATCTTGCGCTCAATCAGATTGGTATCCAACCTTCCAGCCGCCACATCATCATCGGCTAAAAGCAGACGTAGGTATTCGGTGTTGGTCAGAACCCCGAATACCTCGGTTTCTTCCAGCGCTCGGTCTAAGCGGGCGAGTGCTTCGCTGCGGTCCTGACCCCAAGAGATTAGCTTAGAAAGCATTGGATCATAGTGAGCGCTGACTTCTAGCCCGTCGCGTAGTGAACTATCAACGCGCACCGAGGTAGGTTCGTGTACTTTGATCACCGTGCCGGTGGAGGGCATGAAGCATGCGGAAGGATCTTCGGCATAGAGGCGGGCCTCAATGGCGTGACCAAGCAAGGTGATCTCATCTTGGGTGAAATCTAGCGATTGGCCAGCGGCGATGCGTACCTGCCAGTCCACCAGGTCGATCTTCTCAACGTTGATACGCACGACTTCTTCGGTGACCGGGTGCTCTACCTGCAGGCGCGTATTCATCTCCATGAAGAAGAACTCGTCCGGGTTTTCATCGCTGACCAGGAACTCGACGGTTCCGGCACCCACATACCCCACCGACTGCGCTGCAGCCACAGCGGCAGTACCGATGCGCTCGCGAATCTGCACACCGTTCTCCAGATTTTCAAAGAGCGGCGCGGGGGCTTCTTCGATGACCTTTTGGTGACGGCGTTGCAGGGAACATTCGCGCTCTGCTAGGTGCACCGTATTACCGTGCGAGTCAGCCAGGATCTGCACTTCAATATGGCGAGGGTTGCGCACTAGCCGTTCTAGGAACAGGGTGTCATCACCGAACGCGCTGCGCGCGGTACGCCGTGCACTGGCTAGTGCTTCGGGGAGCTGTTCGGAGGATTCCACTGCGAACATGCCCTTGCCGCCACCGCCGGCCGAAGGCTTGATCAGCAGCGGGAAACCGACATCTGTTGCGGCGGCCAGGAGCTGCTCATCGGTGAGCCCTGGCTGGGCAATGCCGGGAACTACCGGTACTTGATGGGTTTGCACGTGGTTCTTGGAGCGGATCTTGTCGCCCATGAGATTAATGGAATCTACCGGCGGGCCGATAAAGGTAATACCGGCAGCTTCTAGCGCACGAGCGAAGTCCACGTTCTCGGAAAGGAATCCGTAGCCGGGGTGTACCGCTTGAGCCCCGGATTCTTTGCAAGCAGTGATGATCGCGTTGATATTCAGATAGCTTTCGGAGGCGGTCGCACCACCGATGCGTACCGCGATATCGGCCTGTGAAACGTGTAGGGCGCCGGCGTCTGCATCCGAATAGACGGCCACCGATCTGATTCCTAGGGCGCGTAGTGTGCGGATAATGCGCACCGCAATTTCGCCGCGATTGGCAACAAGGACCGTATCAAAAAGTTTGGTGTTCATATTGATCTCTCCTTCGCTACATCCGGAACAGGCCGAAGCTGGTGTCAGGAATCGGGGTACGGGCGCATACTTCGAGCGCCAGACCGAGGACTCGGCGAGTGTCGGCCGGGTCGATCACGCCGTCATCCCAGAGCCTGGCGGTGGAATAGTAGGGGTTGCCCTGGGTTTCATATTGTTCGCGGATGGGGGCTTTAAAGTTCTCTTCGTCCTCGGTGCTCCAGGTCTCGCCGGTGGCTTCGAGGCCATCGCGCTTGACCGTGGCCAGCACCGAGGAAGCCTGATTGCCGCCCATGACCGAGATGCGCGCATTGGGCCACATCCATAAGAAGCGGGGGCTATAGGCACGTCCGCACATGGAATAGTTGCCGGCACCGAAGGAACCGCCGATGATAACGGTCAGCTTGGGGACCCGGGCGGTAGCCACCGCGGTGACCATTTTCGCCCCGTGCTTGGCGATGCCATCGGCCTCGTAGTCGCGACCCACCATGAACCCGGCAAGGTTCTGCAAGAAGAGCAGCGGGATGCCGCGCTGGTCGCAGAGCTCGATGAAGTGTGCGCCCTTCATCGCGGACTCGGAAAACAGCACCCCGTTATTGGCGATGATCCCCACTTGGTGCCCGTGGATATGCGCGAATCCGGTGACCAGGGTGGTGCCGTAGTCGGCCTTAAATTCGTGGAATTTACTGCCGTCGATAAGCCGTGCGATCACCTCGTGCACGTCGTACGGCGCGTTCACGTCCACCGGAACCACGCCGGCCAGCTCACCGCCGGGGTACAGTGGCTCGGCGACTTGCTCTTCGATTTTCCAAGCGGGAGTGGGGTTAGCTGGCAGGGTGGAGACGATGTCGCGGATGATCATCAGCGCATGCTCGTCATTTTCGGCCAGGTGGTCCGCGACCCCGGAGGTCTTAGCATGCAGGTCGCCTCCGCCGAGTTCTTCGGCGGTGACCACTTCACCGATGGCGGCTTTCACCAGGGGCGGACCGCCGAGGAAAATCGTGCCCTGATTACGTACGATCACCGTTTCATCGCTCATCGCCGGCACGTATGCGCCGCCTGCGGTGCAGGAACCGAGCACCGCGGCTAGCTGTGGGATCTTTTTAGCCGAAAGCTGGGCTTGGTTGTAGAAGATGCGACCGAAGTGGTCTCTGTCGGGGAAGACCTCATCTTGCATTGGGAGAAAGGCGCCGCCGGAGTCCACAAGGTAGATGCACGGTAGTCGGTTTTCTAGGGCGATTTCCTGCGCGCGCAGGTGCTTCTTGACCGTCATGGGGAAGTAGGTGCCGCCTTTGACGGTGGCATCATTGGCGATGACCAGCACGTGCCGGCCATGGACCAGGCCGACGCCAGCGATC